>Ga0182736_1000549_pt1 | contig 54459 bp, 63 predicted proteins | sample eDN5th30CKraftBY_FD_128882 | JGI IMG/M metagenome (GOLD analysis project Ga0182736, IMG submission 128882) | Enriched backyard soil microbial communities from Emeryville, California, USA - eDNA 5th pass 30_C Kraft BY (version 2) (version 2) | ecosystem: Environmental > Terrestrial > Soil >... | reverse complement strand
TCGACCCGGTCAGTTCGGCCTCCGCGCCGACAACGGCGCCGCCCATCTGGAAATCATAGCCGATCTGGCCGCCATAGATGACGCCGTCGCTCGACCCGGCGTCCTGCCCGGTGCCGTCGCTGATCCGGTCCCAGCCAACGACGCCTTCGGCACGCGGGCCGGTGAAGGGCGCCTTGTCCTGGGCAAAGGCCGGGGTGGCGACGGTCGCCGCGAACAGCGCGGCAAGGGCGATCTTACGCATAAGGAAACTCCATTCAAAAATCCCCAAAACGTCGGGGAGGCCGTCACATGGGGGATCGCGATCGAGTTTGCATGAACCTCACATAAACAGCGAAAACCGTTGCATTTCCGCCACAGATCGGGCTTGAGCGGGGTATGGCGGCACCAGCTTCACGCAAGGGGCGCGACTTCATCGCGCGACACGGCGAAACGGTCTTCAACGCCGCAAAGCGGATGCAGGGCGGCCATGCGCACACCCCGCTGACCCGCGCCGGCTTTGCCCAGGCCGATGCGATGGGCGCGGCGCTGCGCACCATCCTCGGTCCGCGCCCGGCGATAACATTATGGTCTTCGAGCGCCGGGCGCGCGCTGCAGACGCTGGCGGTGATCACCGAGCATCTCGAGCTCGACTGGCACCAGGCCCGCCACGACGACCGGCTGGTGGAGATCGACGTCGGCGACTGGAGCGGGCGCTATTACCAGGAGGTCGCGGACGAGATCGGCGCGTTCGTCGACCTGTCGCACGGGCTGTACACGACGCCGCCGCCCGACGGCGAATGGTATGACGCGATCGCGGCGCGAGTGAGCGCGTGGCTGGCCGACACCGACGACGATCCCGGCGACCGGCTGGTGCTGATGCACGGCATGTCGAGCCGCGTGCTGCGCGGGGTGATGACGGGGGCGGACGTGCTGCCGCAATTCGACGCGCCGGTCGCGCCCAGCCTGCCGCAGGGATCGATCGCGATGATCGAGCGCGGGGTCGAGACGGTCGTCCACTGGGGCACCGGCTCCGGCGCGACGCCGACATGAGCGCGCACGCGTGAGCCTGGCGCTCGCGCTGGCGCTGCAGGCGGCGGCCACCGGGCGCACCGCGATCGGCGTGTTCGAGCGGTGGGGCGCGTTCCGCGACGCGGCGCCGGCGCGGTGCTTCGCCATTTCCGAGCCGCTCGGCCGCGCGGGCAGCCGCCCCTTCGCCAGCGTCGCCACCTGGCCCGGCGGCGGCGCGCGCAACCAGCTCCACATCCGCCTGAGCCGCCCGCGCGCGCCCAGCGCCAAGGTGACGCTGTCGATCGGTGAGCGCCGGTTCGAGCTGGTGGCGGGCGACGGCGACGCCTGGGCGCCCGATTCGCGTACCGACGCCGCCATCGTCGCCGCGATGCGCGGCGGCCGCAGCATGAGCGTGGAGACGGTCAGCGCGCGCGGCGCGCCCTATGCCGACATCTATCCCCTGCGCGGCGCCGCCACCGCGATCGACGCGGCAGCGGTGGGCTGCGCGCGACCCGCCTAGAAAAAGCCCCGAACTTCGACTACATGGCGCCCATGCCAACAGCATCGGCCGCCCCCATGTCCATCCCCGGACACATCGACCCCGTGCCCGTCGAGCGCGTGTTCACGCCGCGCGCGGACGGTCGCATAGACCTGCTCGGGCTGTCGAAGGACGACCTGCGCATGGCGCTGGAGACGTCGCAGCTCGAGCCGAAGCAGGCCAAGCTGCGCGCCAAGCAGCTGTGGCACTGGATCTACAATCGCGGCGTCACCGATTTCGCGCTGATGACCGACATCAGCAAGGCGATGCAGCCGTGGCTGGCGCAGCGATTCGTCATCAGCCGGCCGGAGGTGGTGCAGGCGCAGGTCTCGTCCGACGGCACGCGCAAATGGCTGCTGCGGTCCGACGACGGGCAGGATTACGAGGCGGTGTTCATCCCCGACGCCGATCGCGGTACGCTGTGCGTGTCGAGCCAGGTCGGCTGCACGCTCAACTGCCGCTTCTGCCACACCGGCACGATGCGGCTGGTGCGCAACCTGACCCCGGCGGAAATCGTCGGGCAGGTGATGCTGGCGCGCGACGCGCTGGGCGAATGGCCGAGCCAGCCCGAAGGGCGGATGCTGACCAACATCGTGATGATGGGGATGGGCGAGCCGCTGTATAACTTCGACAACGTCCGCGACGCGCTGAAGCTGGTGATGGACGGCGACGGGCTGGCGCTGAGCAAACGACGGATCACGCTGTCGACCTCTGGCGTGGTGCCGATGATGGCGCGCGCCGGGGCGGAGATCGGGGTCAATCTGGCGGTGTCACTGCACGCGGTGACCAAGGAGATCCGCGACGAGATCGTCCCGATCAACCGCAAATACGGCATCGAGGAGCTGTTGCAGGCGTGCGCCGACTATCCCGGCGCCAACAATGCGCGGCGGATCACCTTCGAATATGTCATGTTGAAGGACAAGAACGACAGCGACGACGAGGCGCGCGAGCTGGTGCGGCTGATCAAGGCGTACAAGCTGCCGGCCAAGGTCAACCTGATCCCGTTCAATCCATGGCCCGGCGCGCCCTATGACACGTCGACGCCGGAGCGGGTGGCGGCGTTTTCCAACATCATTTTCGAGGCGGGCATTTCCGCGCCGGTGCGGACCCCGCGCGGCCGCGACATCGACGCGGCGTGCGGTCAGCTCAAGACCTCGTCGGAACGCAAGAGCCGGGCCGAACTCGACCGGCTGGCGGAAGAGAAGCAGGCGGCGCTCGGATAGCGCGGACAAGAAGCTGCGTTGCATCGTCCTGCCGGACTTGTTCCGCCATCCGCCATGCCGCAAGGACCGCGCGACGCGGGGCGGGTGACGGGAACGGGCGGCGATGATCGATGTATTTCCCCTGGCGCTGGCCGCCGGCGCCGGTGTCCTGGGCGGGGCGATGAACGCGCTGGCGGGCGGCGGCACCTTTGCCACCATGCCCAGCCTGATCGCGCTCGGCCTGCCCTCGCCGATCGCCAACGCCACCTCCAACGTCGCGCTTCAGCCCGGTGCGATCACCAGCGCCTGGGCCTATCGCGACGGGCTGCGCCCGCTGGCGGGGATCGGCATCCGGCGGCTGTCGATCATCACCTTCGCCGGCGGGCTGGTCGGCAGCCTGCTGCTGGTGGCGACGCCGACGCGGACGTTCGACCTGGTCATCCCGTGGCTGCTGCTGATGGCGACGATCGCGATCGCGCTGGGCAAGCGCGCCGCCGAGGCGCTGGCGCGTCACGCCACGCCGGGCCCGCGCACGCTGTTGGGCGCGCAGGCGCTGCTGGGCGTCTATGGCGGCTATTTCGGCGGGGGCGTCGGGCTGATGATGACCGCGACCTGGGGGCTGTTGACCGGCGAGCTGCCGCACAGGCTGATGGCCCACCGCACGATGATGCTGGCGGTCGCCAACGCCGCCGCGACGATCGTGTTCGTGGTGAGCGGCATGGTCCACTGGACGTTGTGCGTGCCGATGCTGCTGGGGGCGATCGCCGGGGGCTATCTGGGCGCGCTGGTCGGCAAGCTGCTGCCGCCGGGCGTGATCCGCGGCTGGACGCTGCTGATCACCGCCGTCACCACGATCGTGTTCTTCTACCGCGCCTATGGCTAGGATGCGGGCATGGACGCGCCCGCCCCCGATTCCGTCCCCCGCGCGATCGCCCGCCACCGGCTGGCGACGCGGCTGTGGCACTGGGTCAACGCGGTGGCGGTGTTCGTGCTGCTCGGATCCGGGCTGATGATCTTCAACGCCCATCCGCACCTCTACTGGGGGCAATATGGCGCCAATTTCGACCATCCGTGGCTGAGCCTGCCGCGCTGGCCCGGCTGGCTGACCATCCCGTCGACCTATGATCTCGCGCTCGGCCGGCGCTGGCACCTGTTCTTCGCGCCGGTGCTGGCGTTCGGGCTGCTGGCGTTCATGATCGCCAGCCTGATCAACCGCCATTTCCAGCGCGACCTGCGCCTGCGCCGCGCCGAACTGGCGCCCCGGCAAGTGTGGCGGGACGTGCGGGCGCACCTGGCGTTCCGCTTCCACGACCCCGCCGACCCCGGCCGCTACAATCTGCTGCAAAAGGCGAGCTATGCGCTGATCATCTTCGGGCTGATCCCGCTGATGATCTTCACCGGCATGGCGATGTCGCCGGCGATGGACGCGGCGTGGCCGTGGCTGATCGACCTGTTCGGCGGGCGCCAGTCGGCGCGGTCGATCCATTTCATCGCCGCCGCGCTGATCGCCGGGTTCGTCATCGTCCACCTGGCGCTGGTCATCCTGGCGGGCGCGTGGAACGGGGTGCGATCGATGATCACCGGCCGCTGGCGGGTGCCGGAACGATGATCCTGACCCGCCGCGCCCTGATCGGCAGCCTCGCCGCGACGACGCTGGCCGGATGCGACGCGATCGGCCGCGATCCGACCGCGCGCGAGATCCTGTTTTCGGCCGAGAACATGCATCGCTGGCTGCACCGCACCATCGGCGGCCGCACCGCGCTGGCCCGCGAGTTCCGGCCCGACCAGATCTCCCCGATCTTTCGTGGCAACGGCAACCAGAACCCGGACACACCGACCTACAACGCGATGGCGGCGGGCGGATTCGCCGACTGGCGGATCGCGGTCGACGGACTGGTGGCGCGGCCGCTGGCCCTGTCGATGGCGCAGCTGCGCGCGATGCCGGCGCGGACCCAGATCACCCGCCATGATTGCGTCGAGGGGTGGAGCGCGATCGGCAAATGGCACGGCGTGCCGCTGGCGACGGTGCTCGCGGCCGCCGGGCTGAGCGACCGCGCGCGCTACATCGTGTTCCACTGCGCCGACGCGGCGCGCGGGCGCCCCTATTACGAATCGCTCGACCTGGTTGAGGCGCTGCACCCGCAGACCATCCTCGCCTGGGCGCTCAACGACGCGCCGCTGACCGTGCGCAACGGCGCGCCGGTGCGGCTGCGCTGCGAGCGCCAGCTTGGCTACAAGCACGCCAAATATGTTGAGCGGATCGAGGCGGTCGCCAGCCTGAAGGGCATCCAGGGCGGCATGGGCGGATATTGGGAGGACGTCGCCGGATATGATTGGTACGCGGGCATCTGACGCACGGGGCTTTTGCACTGCGGCAGAGCTTGCTACGGCTTGGCGATGGCGTTGATTGATCGTTTCTTTGCCCGCGTCTTTACGCGCGGCCAGCTTACCGTGATCCACGCCGATGGCCGCCAGGCGGTTTTCGGCACGCCCGACCCGGATCTGCCCCCGGTCACGATCCGCTTCGCCAGGGGCGCGATCGGCCGGATCGTGCGCGATCCCGCGACCGGCACCGCCGAGGCGTTCATGGACGGATCGATGACGATCGAGCAGGGCGACATCCTCGGCCTGCTGTCGCTCGCCACCGCCAGTAACCCGTGGGAGACCGGCAGCTCGGCGCTCGACGGGTCGCTGTTCACCCGCGCCCTGGCCGCCGCACGCTTCCGCATCGACCGCATCAACATGGCGCGCCGGTCAAAGCGCAACGTCTCGCACCATTATGACCTGAACGACCGGCTCTACGACCTGTTCCTCGATCGTGACCGGCAGTACAGCTGCGCCTATTACACCGACCCCGCCAACAGCCTGGAGCAGGCGCAGGTCGACAAGAAGGCGCATATCGCCGCCAAGCTGGCGCTGAAGCCGGGGATGCGCGTGCTCGACATCGGCTGCGGCTGGGGCGGGATGGCGCTGTATCTGCACCGCACCACCGGCGCCGAAGTGCTGGGCGTGACGCTGAGCGAGGAACAGCTGAAGGTCGCCCGCCGCCGCGCCGAGGAGGCCGGGGTCGCCGACAAGGTCAAGTTCGAGCTGATCGACTATCGCGCGCTGACCGGCACGTTCGACCGCATCGTGTCGGTCGGCATGTTCGAGCATGTCGGCACGCTCCATTACCGCACCTTCTTCAACAAATGCCGCGCGCTGCTGGCCGACGACGGCGTGATGTTGATCCACACCATCGGCCGCATCGACGGGCCCGGCGTCACCGACAAGTTCACCGCGAAATACATCTTTCCCGGCGGCTATATCCCGGCGCTGTCGGAGATCGCGCGCGGCTATGAAGGCGTGCGGCTGATCTGCACCGACGTGGAGGTGCTGCGGCTGCACTATGCCCTGACGCTCAAGGACTGGTACGATCGCACGCTGGCGGTGAAGGACGATCTGGTCGCGCTCTATGACGAGCGTTTCTACCGGATGTGGACCTTTTACCTCGCCGGCGCCTACGTCAGCTTCCAGTACAACAACATGGTCAATTACCAGCTGCAGTTCGCCGCCGACCGTCACGCGCTGCCGATCACGCGCGACTATATGGGCGAGGCGGAAGCGCGGCTGCAGGCGCTGGGATAGGCCGCGCCCGCCGCGCGGATCGCCCATGCGCGGACCGCGAAGCGGCGACCGGGCGGTAACGGCCCGCCCGGCCGAGATACCTCAGGCGCCGGCCTTGCGCGCCAGCGCGACCGCCTTGTTCTTGGCGTCCGGTCTGCTCGGCACCGTGATCATCACCATGCGCGCATCGTCGATGAAGGTCTGGAGCTGGCCGATCCCGTCGACCCAGATGCTCGCCTTGCCCAGGTCGGGGATATCCTCGACCGTCCCCTTGCCGAACGCGGCGACGACCTGCTTGGCCGCGCTGCGTGCCGCGTTGATCGATCCCTCGACATTGTCGTTGATCGGCGACCAGCGCGTCATCACCGTCGCCCGCCCATCCGCCAGCGTATAGGTGCATTCGGACGTGCCGGCATCGGCGGTGCCGGGCTCGTGGACCAGCCCCAGCGCGGTTTCGGTGACCGGAGCCCCCAACACCTCGCCCATCGTCGCCTTGTCGATGATGCTGCACGCATCGGTCGCGTTCCAGTTCGCTGGCATCGCCCCGGCCGCGGCCGGCGCATCGGCGGTCGCGGTCGCCGCCGCGCCGTCGTTCGCGCCGGCGCCTGGCTGCGATCCGCAGGCGGCGACAAGCGCGGCGCCGCACAGGCCGGCGATGATTTTCGCAAGATGATCCCGCATTGTCCCGATCCTCCCCATGATGATCGCGCCATTCGATCAGACTGGGTGCGCGCCCGCCAGCGATTTCGTCGCGGGCGGCTTGCTCCCCCGCCCGGCGAGGCATAGATTCCCACACACAACCACCAAGGGAGGGCGCATGAAACGACTTCTTCTCGTGACGACCAGCGTGCTGCTGGTCCTTCCCGACATCGCGATGGCGCAGGCGACGACTCGCCCGGCGCAGGGTCAGGCCAAGCCGGTGCGCCCCGGCGGGCCGCAGGTGCACCCGAACCGACCGGGCCAGGGCGGGCCGCAGGTACAGCCCCCTCGCCCCGGCGGACCGCAGGTCCAGCGGCCGCAACCGCAGCCTCCCCGCCCGCCGGCGGTGGTGCGACCACCCCGGCCCCAGCCACCGCATCGGCCGGGCGCCGGCCGCCCGCCAAGCTTCCGTCCGATCCACGGGCCGCAATTCCGCTATCCGCGCGGCTATCGCTACCGGCGCTGGACGGTCGGGCTGCTGCTGCCCGCGCTGTTCCTGTCCAATTCCTATTATTACAATAACTACGCGGCGATGGGCATCGGCGCGCCGCCGCCCGGCTATCGCTGGGTGCGCTACGGGCCGGACCTGCTGCTGGTGCAGACCCGCACCCGCCGCGTCGTCGACGTGATCTACGGCGCCTTTTATTGACCTGATACGGTCAAACTACGGTCGAGCGCGGGCGGTGCACGCCCGCGCTCGACAGCCGTGGGCGTGAACGGGTAGGGAACACTGCCCATGACCGACGCCGACCGCATCCTGACCGCCACCCGCCGCGCCGAGGATGTCGACGCCGCGCTCCGGCCCAAATCACTCGACGAGTTCGTCGGGCAAAAGGCCGCGCGCGAAAATCTGCGCGTGTTCATCGACGCGGCGAAAACGCGCGGCGACGCGCTCGACCATGTGTTGTTCTTTGGCCCGCCCGGCCTGGGCAAGACCACGCTGGCGCAGATCGTCGCGCGCGAGATGGGCGTCGGCTTTCGCGCGACGTCGGGCCCGGTGATCGCCAAATCGGGCGACCTGGCGGCACTGCTGACCAACCTCGAGGATGGCGACGTGCTGTTCATCGACGAGATCCACCGGCTCAATCCGGCGGTCGAGGAGGTGCTCTATCCGGCGATGGAGGACCGCGCGCTCGACCTGATGATCGGCGAGGGGCCGTCGGCGCGATCGGTGCGGATCGACCTGCCGCGCTTCACGCTGGTCGGCGCGACCACCCGGCAAGGGCTGCTGACCACGCCGCTGCGCGACCGGTTCGGCATTCCGGTGCGGCTGCAATTCTATACCGTCGACGAACTGCTGCGCGTCGTCGCCCGCGCCGCCGGATTGCTCGACCTGCATGTCGCCGAGGATGGCGCGCGCGAGATCGCCCGACGATCGCGCGGCACCCCGCGCATCGCCGGGAGGCTGCTGCGGCGGGTGCGCGACTTCGCCAATGTCGCCGGCACCGATACCGTCGACGCCGCCGCCGCCGACCGCGCGCTCAACCGGCTGGAGGTCGATGCGCTGGGGCTCGACGCGATGGACCGCCGCTACCTGACGATGATCGCCGACATCTATCGCGGCGGCCCCGTGGGGGTGGAGACGCTCGCCGCCGGGCTGAGCGAACCGCGCGACACGATCGAGGAGGTGATCGAGCCCTATCTGATCCAGATCGGGCTGGTCGCCCGCACCGCGCGCGGCCGCTGCCTCAACGCCGCCGGCTGGAAGCATCTCGGTCTCGATCCGCCGCCGACGGCGCAGGACGGTTTGTTCGATTAAGGCGCCAAACGGGGTTCCCGTCGCGAGTCGCCTCGGCTAACCCCGACGTCATGGCCGCCGTGACGACCGACCTGCCGCTCGAAGGGCGCTTCGAGGGGACCGACCACCGATTCCCCGTGCGCGTCTATTTCGAGGACACCGACCTGTCGGGCGTGGTCTATCACGCCAATTATCTGCGCTACATGGAGCGCGCGCGTTCGGCGATGCTGCGCGCCGCCGGGATCGACCAGCGCGCCGCGCACGAAGCGGGCGAAGGCGCCTATGCGGTGCGCGACCTCCACATTCACTATACCGCGCCGGCACGGCTGGACGACACGCTGACAGTCGTTACGAGAATGGAACAAATCCGTTCCCCGTCGGTACACATTCATCAACGAGTCATGCGCGGTGATGTCATGCTGGCGGAGGCGCGCGTCGAAGCGGTGTTCGTTTCGCAAGGCGGCCGGGCACGGCGGCAACCAGCCGACTGGCTGGCACGTTTCGAATCGATCATGAACGGAGATCTGGTGGTGAATCCGGTGGACAGGGGGAACGACTAAGTGGAATTTCTTGCCAACCCGGATGCTGCGACGCTGTCGCCGGTCGCGCTGTTCCTCCAGGCCGATTGGGTGGTCAAGGCGGTGATGCTGGGGCTGATCCTCGCCAGCATCTGGACCTGGGCGATCATCATCGGATTCTGGGCGACGATCGGCAAGGTCCGGCGCGGGTCCGAACGGTTCGAGGCGGATTACCGCAAGGCCGCCGATATCGACGCCTTCTTCAGCGCCAATGCCGACAACCCGCTGCCGGTCGCCAAGGTGCTGGGCGCCGGCGTCGCCGAATGGCGGCGCTCGACCGCGGGCAAGCGCGTCGACAAGGAAGGTACCCGCGAACGACTGGCGACCGCGATGGGCGCGGCATCGGCGCACGAGATCGACCGGCTGTCCGACCGGCTGAACGTGCTGGCGACGGTGGGTTCGGTCGCGCCGTTCGTCGGGCTGTTCGGCACCGTATGGGGCATCATGCGCAGCTTCACCGCGATCGCCGGCGCGCAGAATTCGTCGCTGGCGGTGGTCGCCCCGGGCATAGCCGAGGCGCTGTTCGCCACCGCGATCGGCCTGTTCGCGGCCATCCCGGCGGTGATCGCCTACAACCGCTTCAGCCACGGCGTGAACCGGATCGAGGCGCGGCTCAACCGTTTCGCCGACGGCTTCCACGCCACGCTCAGCCGCCAGTTGGACGCGGGCGACTGATGGCGATGAATCTTCCTTCGCAGCGGAGCAAGGGCCGCCGCGCGCCGATGGCGGATATCAACGTGACGCCGCTGGTGGACGTGATGCTGGTGCTGCTGATCATCTTCATGGTCACCGCGCCGCTGCTCACCGCCGGCGTGCCGGTCAATCTGCCCGACAGCCGGGCGAAGGCGCTCGACCAGGAGCAAAAGCCGGTCGACATGGCGATTGACGAGCAGGGCCGCATCTTCATCGACAAGAGCGAAGTGACCGCGACGCTGCCCGACGCACTGGCGTCGCTGGCCGCGCGCGGCGACGGCGACAAGCCGCCGCAGGTCATGTTGCGCGCCGACACGACGCTGGATTACGGCCGCGTCATGCGGGTGATGGGGGAACTCAACCGCGCCGGGCTCAACCGCGTCGCGCTGGTCACCAACGCCAACGAGCAAAAATAACGTGCAACGGGCGGAGAAATACGGGCTGGGCATAGCCGCGGCGGGGCACATCCTGCTGTTCGGGCTATTGTCGGTCGGGTTCCTCGCCACGCCCAACCCGCTGAAGCTGGAAAGCAAGCCGATCGACATATCGCTGGTCGATGCGGTCGCTCTTGAAGCCGCCGCCCCCGCGACGACCGAGCCGCCGGCCACCAGCGAGGCGCCCGATACCGGGCCGCCCGAGGATTCTCCGCCACCGCCCGAAGCGGTCAGCCCGCCCGAACCCGAGCCGGCCCCGGCACCGCCGGTAGCGAAACCCGAGCCGACGCCCCCACCCAAGCCGGCGCCGGTCGCAAAGCCGCAGCCGCCGAAGCCGACCCCGCCGCCCAAGCCCGCGCCGGCCAAGCCGGAACCGGCCAAACCGGCGCCACCCAAGCCCGCGCCGGCAAAGCCCGCGCCAGCCAAGCCGACGCCGGCCAAGCCCACGCCCGCGCCCGCGCCAGCCAAGGGCGGCGGTACCGATCCGGCCGCGACCAGGCCGAAACCGCGCGGCAGCCTGCTTGGCGACGATTTCCGCAAGAGCCTGGCGATCTCTCCGGAGAAGGGCCGGGGCGAGGCCCCGCGCGCGGCGGCCGTCTCGGCACAGGCCGTCGCCGGGCTGGGCGACGCGATCGCGCGCCAGGTCCAGCCGTGCGCGAACCGCATCCCCAACCCCGGCCCCGGCGCCAATCAGATCCGGTCGAAACTGCGGCTGCAGATGGCGCCTGACGGCGCGCTGGCGGTGCGTCCCACGCTGATGGGCCAGACCGGCGTCAACGATGAGAACCAGCGCTATGCCCAGCGCGTCGCCGAGCTGGCGACCGCCGCGATCATGCAATGCGCGCCCTATAAACTGCCTGCCGAACTCTATGAAAACGGCTGGAAAGACATCATCATCAACTACCGGCTGCCGGGCTAGGAGAGCGACGTCATGCGGAAGATTATCAAGCCGATAGTGGCGATCGCGGCGATGCTGGCGGCCGTTCCCGCGGCAGCGCAGGTGGAGGTCGACGTGGTCGGCGGCATTTCCGCCCCGATGCCGATCGCGATCCCGCCGATGCCGACTCCCGCCGGACAGCAGACCCCGGCGGGCGCGACCGACGCGCTGGGGCGGCAGGTGGCGGAGATCGTCACCGCCGACCTGCGCAATTCCGGACTTTTCCGTCCGCTGGGCGCCGATCAGCTGCGCGCCGTCAGCATGGATCAGGTCACCGCGCCCGACTTTCCATATTGGGGCAGCACGGGCGCGCAGGCGCTGGTCGAGGGGTTCGTCCGCGCCAACGGCGACGGCACGCTGACCGTCGGCTGCTATCTGTACGACGTGTTCGCCAAGACCGAGCTGACCCGGCAGGGCTTCGTCGTCTCGCCCGCCGACTGGCGGCGCGGCGCGCACAAATGCGCCGATACCGTCTATACCCGGCTGACCGGCGAAGGCCCCTATTTCGACAGCCGCATCGTCTATGTCTCCGAGACCGGACCCAAGGGCAAGCGCATCAAGCGGCTGGCGATCATGGATCAGGACGGCGCCAACCACCGCTTCCTGACCAATGGCCAGTCGATCGTGCTGACGCCGCGCTTCGCCCCGAAACAGCAGCAGATCGTCTACATGAGCTACGTCGGGGACAAGCCGACCATCTATGTCTACGACCTGGGATCGGGCACGCAGCGCCGGCTGGTGTCGAGCAACAACCTGACCTTTGCCCCGCGCGTGTCGCCGGACGGGCGCTGGGTGCTGTTTTCGATGGCGCAGGCCGGCAATACCGACGTCTATCGCGTGTCGATCGATGGCGGCAGCCCGCACCGGCTGACCGACAGCGCCGGCATCGATACCGGCGGCAGCTATTCGCCCGACGGATCGAAGATCGTGTTCGAAAGCGATCGCTCGGGCAGCCAGCAGCTCTACGTGATGAACGCCGACGGATCGAACCAGCAGCGCATCAGCTTTGGCGGCGGGCGCTACGCCACCCCGGTGTGGAGCCCGCGCGGCGACCTGATCGCCTTCACCAAGATGTCGGGCAGCTTCCGTATCGGCGTGATGTCGCCCTCCGGCGGTGGTGAGAAGATATTGACCGAAGCCTGGGGCGACGAAGGGCCGAGCTGGTCGCCCAACGGCCGCGTGCTGACGTTTTTCCGTACCGGCCAGGGATCGGGTAAGGCTGATCTGTGGTCGGTCGACCTGACCGGCGTCAACGAGCGCCAGATTCCCACGCCCCTGGACGGATCCGATCCGAGTTGGGGCCCGTTGCGTCCGTAGCCGTCCCAGGGGGACGATTTCCATCCATCCCGTCACCGTGACGGGCCACGACCGAAGGGAGTTTCCGATCATGGCCAAGACCTCTACCAAACTCATCATCGCCGCCGCGCTGCTTGCGACCGCGGGCTGCGCCAAGAAGCGCCCGCCGGTGCTGCCGCCCGAGCCGGTCGGTAACGGCCCGGTCCAGTCCGGCGGCGAGACCGGCGGCCCCGTCCAGACCGGCGTCGTCCCCGGCAGCCGCGAGGATTTCCTGCGCTCGGTCAGCAGCGACACCGTCCACTTCGGGCTCGATATCTATGACATCGACAGCGAGGCACGGGCGATCCTCGACACCCAGGCACAGTGGCTGCAGCGCTACCCCAACGTCCGCGTGACGGTCGAAGGCCATTGCGATGAGCGCGGCACGCGCGAATACAACCTCGCGCTGGGCGATCGCCGCGCCAACGCCGCCAAGAACTATCTGGCGGCGCGCGGCATCGACGCCGCCCGCATCAGCACGATCAGCTATGGCAAGGAACGCCCGGCCGCGCTGGGCTCCGACGAGGGGAGCTGGGCGCAGAACCGCCGCGCGGTGACCGTGACGCTCCAGTAGGCGTCACCGCTCCAGCACTGGAACGCACGATCGGCGGGCCTGCACAGCGGGTCCGCCGATTTCGTTTGCGACTCACTTCATTTCGATATAAATATGATATCACTTAAACAGGAGGAAGTGATGCCGGACCTGAGCAGGTCGAATCTTCAGCGCAGCGAGGAGCGCCCGGCGTCCTCGACCAGCGGCTATACGATGTTGCTGATCGCCCTCGTCGCGCTGGTGGGTGCGATCTGGGGCGCCACCCGAATCGACGAGACCCCCGAAATCGGCGTGCCGGTGCTGGTCGCCGGGATGATCGTGTTCCTGTTCATCATCTGCGGCTTTTACATGTTGCAGCCCAATCAGGCGGCGGCGATCACGCTGTTCGGCAGCTACAAGGGATCGGACCGCACCACCGGCCTGCGCTGGGTGCTGCCATGGTATGCGCGCAAGAAGGTGTCGGCGCGCGCCAACAACATCATCTCCGACAAGATCAAGGTCAACGATCTGCGCGGCAACCCGATCGAGATGGCGGCGCAGGTGGTGTGGCGCGTGACCGACACCGCGCAGGCGCTGTTCGACGTCGACGATTACAAGGCGTTCGTGCTGGTCCAGATCGAGGCGGCGGTGCGCACAATCGGATCGCGCTATCCCTATGACGATTTCGAGCATCAGGAGGTGACGCTGCGCGGCAACCACGACCAGATCGGCGGCGAACTCCGCGCCGAGCTGATCGCGCGGCTGGCGGTGGCGGGAATCACCGTCGACGAATGCGGCTTCACCCACCTCGCCTATGCGTCGGAGATCGCGCAGGCGATGCTCAAGCGGCAGCAGGCGCAGGCGGTGGTCGCCGCGCGCAAGACGCTGGTCGAGGGCGCGGTCGGCATGGTCGAGATGGCGCTCGAGCAACTGTCGGCGAAGAATGTGGTCGAGCTGGACGACGAGCGCCGCGCGGCGATGGTGTCCAACCTGATGGTCGTGCTGTGCGGCGACCGCGAGACGCAGCCCGTGGTCAACACCGGCTCGCTCTATCAGTAGAGACACGCCGTGACGGGTTCCAGCAAGAAGGCGTTCGCCCTGCGCCTCGACCCCGGCCTGTTCGCCGCGGTCGAGCGGGCGGCGGCGGGCGACCTGCGCAGCGTGAACGCCGAGGTCGAATGCTTGCTGCGCGAGGCGCTGGCCCGGCGCGGCGTGAAACTGGCGGCGCCGGTCCGCGCCAAACGCGGCCGTCCGCCCAAATCGGAAGGAGAAGAGGCATGATCGGAGTCTTCACCCGCCACCCGCGACCGCTGGTCGCGCTGTTCGGGGCGATGCTGGCGATCGGGCTGATCGTCGCGGCGGCCGGCTGATGGCGCCGCCCGACCGCCCCGACGACACGTGGTTCGCCGCCAAACGCTATGGCTTCGGCATCGGCCGGCCGGTCGTGTGGCAGGGCTGGGCGCTGCTCGCCGGCTATATGCTGGCGCTGGCGGCGGCGGGGGCCGCGCTGGCCGAGCGCCACCACATGGTGTTCGTCGTGGTCGCGCTGCTGCTGACCGCCGCGATGATCGTGATCGCCGCCGGCCATACCCAGGGCGGGATGCGCTGGCGCTGGGGCAAGGAGGATTGAGATGAGCCTGTTGACGCTGTTCGCCGCCGCCGCCGTCGCGGCATCCGCCCCGGTTGCCAGCGAGATGACCGTCCCCGGCCCGCAGGGGCCGCTGGCCGGGACGCTGATCGACGCGGGCAAGGGCGCGCCGGTGGTGCTGGTCATCCCCGGTTCGGGCCCGACCGACCGCGACGGCAACAACCCGCTGGGCGTGACCGCCGCCACCTATCGCCTGCTGGCCGATGCGCTGGCGGAAAGAGGCGTATCGAGCGTGCGGATCGACAAGCGCGGCCTGTTCGGCAGCAAGGCGGCGGTGGCCGATCCCAACGCGGTGACGGTCGCCGACTATGCCGGCGATGCCCACGCCTGGGTCGATGCGATCCGCGCCAGGACCGGCGCGGACTGCGTCTGGCTGCTGGGGCACAGCGAGGGCGGGCTGGTCGCGTTGCAGGCGGCGCAGGATCCGCGCGGGCTGTGCGGGGTGATCCTGGTGGCGACCGCCGGGCGGCGGCTGGGGGCGGTGATGCGCGAACAGCTCAACGCCAATCCCGCCAACGCGCCGATCCTGCCGCCGACGCTGGCCGCGATCGATTCGTTCGAGGCGGGGCGGCGGGTCGACCCCGCCACGCTGCCCGCGCCGGTGCGGCCGATGTTCAGCGCGGCGGTGCAGGGCTATCTGATCGACATGTTCGCGCATGATCCGGCAAAGCTGACGGCGGCGATCACGCTGCCCGTGCTGATCGTCCAGGGCGAGCGCGACATCCAGGTCGCCGTCGCCGACGCCAGGGCGCTGAAGGCGGCGGCGCCCAAGGCGACGCTGACGCTGGTGCCCGCGGTCAACCATGTGCTGAAGGCGGTGGAAAGCGACGATCGCGCCGCCAATATCGCCACCTATCGCGATCCGTCGCTGCCGGTGGCGCCGGGGGTGGTGGACGCGGTCGCCGGGTTCGTGACGGCAAAGCGATAGGATCGACGGGCCCTCACCCTTCCCACCCATCGCGGGAGGGAGGGCACGTCGGAGGCGCGCGACGGTGAGGGCGAACGCGCGCGTGATCCCCGGCCCGATCCGTGTGGGCGGTTGCCCTATCCCAATGCCTCATCGAGCAGCCGCGCCAGCCGCAGCCCGCCCTTCACCACCTGTTCGCGCGCCGGCGCGACCAGTCCGGCGACGGTGGCGTCGTCCAGCTTGCCGCGCACGCCCTGCGGGCCGCACGGATCGCCATAGGCACTGGCATAGGCCACGCGCGCGACCTGCCACGAATCGCGGCTCCAGTCGTCGACGCTGCCCGCCGCGATCCGACGACGCTCGGCGGTGGGGTAGCTGCGCACCAGCGATGGCGGGGTCGAGATCGCGCGTTCGGCCAGCCAGCCGTCCCAGATCGTGTGCAGGTTGAGCCGCTGCGGCCCGTAGACACCATAGTCCGATGCCGCCTTGTTGCCGCCCAGATCCTTGCGGTCGCCGGCATGGAGTGGTTGCGACAGATCGCCGACGAAATGGATCAGGAACACCAAAGCCTGCACCCGGTCGTGCGGCGAGGTGCGCCTGTCCTTGAGCAGCGCCACATCCCGCTCGATCTGCGCCGACAGGCAATCGCCGTCCTTGCACGCGGGCGGCAGGGCGAAAGGCGCGCAGACGTCGACGTTCTGGAAATGCCAGTTGTACGCGAAATCGAACGGGCGCTTGCCGTCGGCATCCTTGATCGTCTTGATGCAATCGGCCCAGGTGCTGGCGCCCTCGATCGTGTTGGTCGGGCATTGCGGCGTACCCAGCAGCGCCGATTGCGCCAGCAGCCGGTGCACCGCCGCGCGGGTGGACGGACGGACGTTGGCCATCGCGATCTTCGCGACGGTCTCATGCCCGTATTCCCAATAGGCGAGGGCGGGCGCGGGGAGCGCGGCGGCGGCGAGCGCGAAGAGCGCGGCGAGTCGGCGAAGCATGACCGCCGGTTAGCGGCTGGCGGCGACCAGCGCCATCACCCTTCGTCGCCGAACATCGCCACCAGCCGCTCGCCCCCGGCCGAAGCGCGGGCACGGTGCATGCCGGGGGTGGTGAAGCGCCACGCCAGGCCGCCGTCGGCGCCCGCGACGATCACCCCGCCGGTGCCGCCCAGCGCGCGGACGTCGGCGAGCACCTGATCGGCGGCGTCAGCGATAGTCGCGCCGGTCAGGCGGACGCGCGCGTCGATCTCGTGCGCGGCGCCGGCGCGCAGGAAGAACTCGCCCGCGCCGGTGCACGATATCGCGCAGCTGCGGTCGTCGGCCCAGGTGCCGGCGCCGATCACCGGGGAATCGCCGATCCGGCCCCACCGCTTGCCGGTCACCCCACCGGTGGAGGTCGCGGCGGCCAGATGCCCGGCGGCATCGCGCGCAACCGCACCGACCGTGCCGTATTTCATCTCGACATCGAACGCATCGGCGTTGCGCGCGAGCAGCTCTTCACGCTGGCGGCGGCGTTCGTCGGTGACGAACCAGCCGTTGTCGACCTGCTCGGCCTCCGCCTCCAGCGAGAAGGCATCAGCACCGACCCCGGCGAGGAAGACGTGCGGGCTGTGCTCCATCACCGCGCGGGCCAGTGCGACCGGGCTGCGCGTCCGGCTGACCCGCGCCACCGCGCCGGCGCGGCGGGTGGCGCCGTCCATGATCGCGGCGTCGAGTTCTGCGGTGCCCTCACGCGTCAGCGCGGCGCCGCGCCCGGCGTTGAAATGCGGATCGTCCTCCAGCACACGCACCGCCGCCGCGACCGCGTCGAGCGCTGCGCCGCCATCGGCCAGGATCGCCGCGCCGGCATCGAGCGCGCGGCCGAGCGCGGCGCGGATCGCCGCCTCGGCTTCGGGCGTGGTGCGGTCACGAACGATCACGCCCGCGCCGCCGTGGATCGCCAATGTCCAGTGCGAGTCGCTCATGGCAGCAGGCCTATGCGCCAATTGCGATCACCACAACGCGGCGAGCGGCGGGATGCGAGAAGTGACGGGGTTAAAGCGGCGGGCGGGCGGGCGACTTTGCCGACAGCCCGATCAGCGGCCGGAGCCAGCCGACCCGGCGCCCGACGGCATAGGCGAGGGCCGATGCGGCGATGGCGGCGGTGGCGAGCAGGAGGAACTCGACCCAGGGATTCAGCCCCCACCCCAGTGTCGCCCACGCGAGGAGCACGATCGTGGTGTGGTGGAAAAGATAGGCGGGGAACACCGCCTCCGCCAGCGGCCGGCGCCAGCGATGGTCGCGGTTGAGGCCGGCATCGGCGAGGTGGAACAGCGCCATCACCATCCACCACGCCATCGCCACGCGGCCCGCGCGATTGAGCGCGGCGATCATGTGCGCGGGCTGGACGTCGGCCGGATAGCGCAGCTCGATCGCCACCACGATCGCCCCCGTCACCGCAGCAGCCGCCAGCGCCGGGCGCCAGTGCCGGGCCAGCATCGGCCAGGCGGCCGGGGCTCCGGCCACAATGAAGCCGAAGGCGAACATCGGCCAATATTCGGCATGGCCGGTCCAGTCGGTCAGCAGTCCCTGTTGCTCCGGCACGACGAACATCAGCGCGAGCCGCACGGTAACCAGTGCCGCCGGCGGCACCCACAGCAGCCGGTGCCCCGTGCCCAGCCACGTGAGCAGCCGGTCGCCCCAGCCCGTCCCCACGACCGCGATCAGCGCGCCCAGCGCCATCGTATAGGCCCACAGATAGGCGACGAACCACAGATGCTCCCAATTGGGGAAGCCGACGTTCCAGAACCGTCCCCAGCGCCAATAGTCGAGCGCCCAGAAATGGAGATAGCCGGCGGGATAGCCGTGTCCGCGCACGCGCACCCACATCTCGATCGGCACCAGCACCGCCATGCCGAACGCCAGCGGGATCAGCAGCCGGCCGTTGCGCGATCGCAGGAATCCGCCCAGCGACGCGCTGCGCATCAGCAGCTTGCGCGACGCATATCCCGACACCGCGAACAACAGCGCCAGCCGCCACGGCGTCAGCAGCGCCATCGGCGGGATCAGCGCGCTATAGGTGACCGGCCATTTCACCACCCAGCTCCACGGCGCGAACACCATCGCGACATGATAAAGGATCAGCAGCGCGAACGCGCCGATCCGCAGCCAGTCCATGCCATAGTGGCGCTGGGTCCGGGCGATCGTCTGGTGGGGCGCCCACGGCTGATTCAAGATGTCGCTTCCGTCCGCACCATGATCGATGCCGCCCCTCGCGTAGCGCCGCCGTCGTGATGGAAGCGTTAACGACGTTGCCCGCCCCATCCGCCCGCCTTGCAAAGGACAGGTTCCACCGCGCGCCGCAAGCGACTATATAGCGGGGCATGTCAGTTCGTCCGTGGCGCGACATCGTCCGCCGTCAGAGCCGCCAGATCATGGTCGGCAACGTCCCCGTCGGTGGCGACGCACCGGTCACCGTCCAGACGATGACCAACACGCTCACATCCGATCCGGTCGCGACCATCGACCAGATCCGCCGGTGCGAGGATGCCGGGGTCGACATCATCCGCGTGTCGTGCCCGGATATCGAATCGACCGCCGCGCTGCGCCAGATCGTCCGCGCCGCGCGCGTGCCGATCGTCGCCGACATCCATTTCCACTACAAGCGCGCGCTGGAGGCGGCGGATGCCGGCGCGGCGTGCCTGCGCATCAACCCCGGCAACATCGGATCGTCGGAGCGCGTGGCGGAGGTGGTGCGCGCGGCCAAGGCCAACGGCTGTGCGATCCGCATCGGCGTCAACGCCGGCAGCCTGGAGAAGGACCTGCTCGAGAAATACGGCGAGCCATGCCCGGAGGCGCTGGTCGAAAGCGCGCTCGACCATATCAAGCTGCTCCAGGATCACGACTTCCACGAATACAAGGTCGCGGTGAAGGCGTCGGACCTGTTCCTGGCGGTCGCCGCCTATCAGCAACTGGCCGAGGTGGTCGATTGCCCGCTGCACCTGGGCATCACCGAGGCGGGCGGCTTCGTCGGCGGAACGGTCAAGTCGGCGATCGGCATCGGATCGCTGCTGTGGTTCGGGATCGGCGACACCATCCGCGTCTCGCTCTCCGCCGAACCGGAGGAGGAGGTGCGCGTCGGCTTCGAGATCCTGAAGGCGCTGGGCATCCGCAACCGGGGCGTGCGCGTGGTGAGCTGCCCGAGCTGCGCGCGGCAGGGCTTCGACGTGATCCGCACCGTGCAGGCGCTGGAGGAGCGGCTGGTCCACATCCGCACGCCGATGTCGCTGTCGGTGCTGGGCTGCGTCGTCAACGGCCCGGGCGAGGCGCGCGAGACCGATATCGGACTGACCGGCGGCGGCAACGGCAAGCACATGGTCTATCTGTCCGGCGTCACCGACCACACCGTGTCGAGCGATGACATGCTCGACCACATCGTCAAACTGGTCGAGGCCAAGGCGGCGGAAATCGAGGCGGCCGACGCGGCACAGGCGGTGGCGGCGGAGTGAGGCCGGCGAACATAGTGGCCATCGCGCTGACCCTGTCAGCGCCCAGCATCGCCCGCGCGGAGGCCCCGGCGGCGGCCCTGTCAGAGGCGCGGCCGTTTCCCGCGACCGAACGTGCCGAGCACGACATCGCCACCGCCTTCACGCGCGCGACGGGGAACGGCCACCACGTACTGCTCATTTTCGGCGGCAACTGGTGCCATGACAGCCGCGCGCTGGCCGGGTGGTTCGCGACGCCCCGGTTCCATGCGATGCTGGCGTCGCGCTACGAGATCGTCTGGATCAACGTCGGCCGCAAGGACCGCAACCTCGATATCGCCCGCCGATATGGCCTCGACGGGATCAGCGGCACGCCGACGGTTCTGCTGCTCGATGCGGCCGCCCGGCCGATCAACCTCGACGACGCCCCCAGCTGGCGCAACGCCGCCACGCGGAGCGAACAGGCGATCTACGACTATTTCGCCAGCGACGATCCGCGCTAGCCGCTTCCCAGCACGTTGATCGTGAACGCGATCACACCCAGGTTGAACACGAACGCCACCATCGAATGGCCGAGCGCGACCTTGCGAAGCTGGGTGGTTTCGATGCCGGTGTCGCTGGTCTGGAAGGTCATCCCCAGCGTGAAGGCGAAATAGAGGAAGTCCCAGTAGCCCGGCTCGTCGGTATCGGGGAAATCGAGTCCCCTGCCATCCTTTCCGTCGTCGCCCGCCAGATAGTAAAGATGGGCATAGTGCATGGCGTAGACCATGTTGCCGAACGTCCACGACAGCACCAGCGTCGTCATCACCAGCGCGATCATCGGCGCGTCGGGATTGCCCGATCCGGTCAGCTCGCCCGCGACCGCCGCCAGCACCGCCAGCGTCGTCATCGCCGAGATCACCAGCAGCATCACCCGGTTGCCGTCGTTGCGTTTCGAGGCCTTGCGCATCGATTCCGCGTCGGAATCGCGCAGCAGCGGCCACGCCGAGGCGAGGAAGGCCGCCGCGGCGATATCGAAGCCGATCATCGTCCCGACCGACCAGCCGCCCAGGGCGATCGCGACCGGCACGGCGACCAGCGCGACCAGGCAGAACATCACGAAGCGCGGCGGCGCGATTCGGTTGCCGATGCCGGGGTGGTCACTCGCCATCGCACTGGTATAGGCCCCCGCTCGCCGTGCCAGCAATCAGGAAGGGGGCCCAAGGTGAAATCGCGTTCGCTCACCCCATCCGCCGCCTTTGCGGTCGGCAGCGCCGGCATCGCGGTGTTTTCGGTGATGGACGCGGTGATGAAGGGGCTGAGCCTGTCGATCGGCGCCTACAACGCGCTGTTTTGGCGCAGCTTCGCCGCGATCGCGATCGCCGGCGTCCTCTATGCCGTGCGGCGCCCCGCCCTGCCCAGCCGCGCGACGATGCGGCTGCACGTCGCGCGCGGGGTGATCGGCGCGGTGCTGGCGGTGCTGTTCTTCTGGGGGTTGGCGCGCGTGCCGATGGCGCAGGCGATCGCGCTCGCCTTCATCGCGCCGCTGATCGCGCTGTTCCTGGCGGCGGTGATCCTGAAGGAGCGGATCGGCCGCGCGACGATCGGCGCCAGCGCACTCGCCTTTGCCGGGGTGCTCACCATCCTGGCCGGACAGGCGCGCGCCGAGATGGGACATGAGGCGTTGCTGGGCGCGATCGCGGTGCTGGGATCGGCGGTGTGCTATGCCTTCAACCTGATCCTGATGCGCGCGCAGAGCCAGGTCGCCGGGCCGGTCGAGGTGACGTTCTGGCAGAATCTGGTGGTGGCGGTAACGCTGGCGCTGGCCGCGCCGTGGTTTGCGACCGTCCCCGACCCCAGCCATGTGCCGATGCTGACGGTGTCGGCGGCGCTGAGCACGCTGTCGATCCTGCTGCTGTCGTGGGCCTATGCGCACGGCGAGGCGAGCTATCTGGCGCCGACCGAATATACCGCCTTCGTCTGGGCGTCGTTGCTCGGCTGGCTGGTGTTTCGCGAAACGCTGTCGCCGTGGACGCTGGCCGGCGCCGCGCTGATCGTCGGCGGCTGCGTGATCGCGGCACGCATCAAACCGATCCCGTTGAAGGAGCCCATCGCATGATCCGCCCCGCCACTCCCGCCGACGTGCCGACGATCATGGGGTTCGTCCGCGACCTGGCCGAATATGAGCGCGCATCCGACAAGGTGGTGGCGACCGAGCCGCTGCTGCACGATGCGCTGTTCGGCGACCACCCCGCGGCCGAGGCGCTGATCGCCGAACAGGACGGCATGGCGGTCGGCATGGCGCTGTATTTCTTCAACTTCTCGACCTGGACCGGCTGGCGCGGGCTGTATCTGGAGGATCTGTACGTCACGCCGGAGGCGCGCGGATCGGGCGTCGGCACGCAGTTGCTGCGCCACCTGGCCGGGGTGGCGATCGATCGCGGCTGCGCGCGGTTCGAATGGGCGGTGCTCGACTGGAACGAACCGGCGATCCGGTTCTACGATGCGATGGGTGCGGAATCGCTCGACGACTGGCGGATCAGGCGGGTGTCCGGCCCGGCGCTGGCGACATTGGCGGGACGCGGCTGATGGCGTGGCTATTGCTCATCGTCGGGGGATGCTTCGAGGTCGGCTTCACCACCTGCCTGCGCTACGTCGACGGTTTCCGCAACATCCCGTGGACGCTCGCCTTCCTCGCCTCCGTCACCCTCTCGATGGGGCTGCTCGAGGTCGCGTCGCGCTCCATCCCGATGGGCACCGCCTATGCGGTATGGGGCGGGATCGGCGCGCTGGGCACGGTGATCGTCGGCATCCTCTGGTTCGGCGAGCCCGCCCACCTGGCCCGCATCGCGCTGATCGTCGCGCTGGTGGCGTGCATCGGCGGGCTCAAGCTGACCGCGCACTGATGGCGTTCGATGCCGGACTGGCCGACTGGGTTGCCGAGGCGGTCGCCCCGATCGGCACGGTCACCCGCAAGCGCCTGTTCGGTGGCGCCGCGCTCTATTGCGACGGGATCGCCTTCGCGATCCTGGCGTTCGACGCGCTGTGGCTGAAGGCGGATGCGGAGAGCGACGCCGCGTGGGACGCGATCGCCGCGCCGCGCTTCACCGTCGAGCGGGACGGCGGCAAGATCCAGTCGATGAACTACCGCCGCGCGCCCGACGCGACCTATGACGACGCCGACGCGCTGCGCCACTGGGCGGCGCTGGCCATCGAAGCGGGACGGCGCGCGCCGCCGAAAAGGAAACGGGCGACCACACGACAAGCGAAGGCGCCCGGCACGCGCTGACCGATCAGACGACCAGCACGATCCGGCGTCCCGCGCGCGGCTGGATCGCTTCCCCCGGCTTGCGCCGGGGTCGCAATGGCGGTGCGGAGTTCAGGCCTTTCCGACGCCCGCCTTGTCAGCGCGCTCGATCGCCTCGATCACGATCTGCCGCGCCTCGGCCGCGTCACCCCACTGGCCGACGCGCACCCACTTTTCGGATTCCAGATCCTTGTAGTGCTTGAAGAAATGCTCGATCTGCTGGAGCACGATCGACGGCAGGTCGCCGCGTTCCCCGACGTCGGAATAATAGGGGAAAGTGGTGTCGACCGGCACGCAGATCAGCTTTTCGTCGCCGCCATGCTCGTCCTCGAGGTTGAGCACGCCGATCGGCCGGGCACGCACAACGCAACCGGCGATGAACGGCGAGCGCGAGATCACCAGCGCATCGAGCGGATCGCCGTCGGGCGACAGCGTGTGCGGCACGAAGCCATAATTGGCGGGATAGCGCATCGGCGTGTGCAGGATGCGGTCGACGAACAGCGCGCCCGACGCCTTGTCGAACTCATATTTCACCGGTTCGCCGCCGACCGGCACCTCGATGACGACGTTGAGGCTGTTCGGCGGGTCATCGCCCACCGGAATCAGATCGATCCGCATGTCTGCTCTCTCGCATGTTGTATGGCGCCCGCCCGCCCCGGCTCTGGCCGGGTGCGGGCGGATTTGGACGCGCCTTACTTCGCCGAGAGCAACTGGTCGAGGCCGTTCGCGCCGGTGCCGATCTTTTCGAGCCGCGGATAGCGCAGCCCGCCGCGGTAATCGATCGCGACGTCGCGATAGCGGCTGCCTTCCTTGACCAGCAGCTTGATCGGCGCCTTGCCCGATTTGGCGGCGGTGATCGCCGCCTTGAGCTTGTCCGCCGTATAGGCGTCGCCGTCGACCGCGACGATCGTGGTCGAGACGTCGAACCCGGCGTCGAACGCCGGCGAATCCCATACCAGCCCGGCGACGCTGCCGTCGTTCGCCACGGTCATGCCCAGCGAATAGGTGAGGTTGGTCATCTTGCGGTCGCGCTCGGCCGCCTTGGCGATCGGGGTCGGCTGATCGGTGTAGACCAGGCGGTAGCCGTTGTCGGTGAAGCCGGCGAGCGGGGCGCGTTCGTTGATCTGGTTGACCCGCTGGTCGAGGAACGCATTCCAGTCATAGGGCTGGATGTCATTGAGCGTCTTGGCAACGTCGGCGAACTCATAGGTCAGCTCGCCCCAGTCGCCGTCGTTCATGCCGAAGAAGGCGCGGGCGAAATCGTCGATCGACCTGGTGCCCCCCGACAGCTTGCGCAGCAGCGAATCGACCTCGAGCCAGATCAGCAGCCCTTCGTTGTAATAATCCTCGCTGCGCTGCCAGTTGGTCCAGCCCTTCGGCTTGCGCTGGGCGATCACCGGATCGTTGGTGGTGTCGACCAGCGGGCGCCAGTCGCGGCCGCGCGTGGTGTCATAGCTCGCGGCGATACCGGCGAGCTGGTCGAGCGTGTCCTCCTTGCTCACCAGCCCCGATCGCGCCTGGAGCACATAGCCCCAGAACTGGGTCTGCCCCTCATACACCCACAGCAGGCTGCCGCGCATCGGGGTGCGGAAATCGGGGGTCCACAGGTCGGCGCCGCGGCGGAACTTGCCGTCCCAGCTATGGGTGTATTCGTGCGGCAGCAGGTTGCGCGCGGCGGCCTTGTCCTTCCATTCCTTGAAATAGCCGAGCGCGACGCCGTCCTCCGAACTGCGGTGATGCTCCAGCCCGTTGCCGCCCATCTCGTTGCTGATCGACAGCAGGAAATGATAATTGTCGTAATGCTGGGCGCCGAACAGCTTGATAGCCTGATCGACCAGCGCCTTGTGCTTGTCGATCATCTCCGGCGTGGCGGCGTCGATCTCCTCCTGATTGTCGGCGACGACGTCGAGGTTGACGCGCGGCGACAGCGGCCACGATTTGGCATAGCGGCCGGCGATCACCGGCGAATCCTGCAATATCTCGTAGCTGGTCTGCTCATAGGCGTAGGTCGATCCGGTCTTGCGCGACGGCAGCGCCGAATAGGCGGTCCAGCCGTCGGGATATTTGACGGTCGCCTGGATCGGGATGCGGCGGGTGTAATAGCCCGCCGGATAGAGGCTCACCGCCTCCCACTGGACGTTGAGCATGTTGGGGGTGACGACGATCCGCCCCTGATTGCCGGCGGTCGCCGACAGGAACTGGAACTCCAGGTCGAGCTGGCGGGCGCCGGCGGGCACGTCGACATGGAAGGCGTAGACGTCGATCGGGTCGCGCTTCCACGGGATGACCTTGTCGCCGACGCGGATCTTCAGCCCCGCGAGCTTCTCGATCTGGCCGGCGGGGCGGTGGTTACCCGGCAGCCATTTCGGCATCAGCAGCACCATGTGCCCGCCCTCTGCGATCGGCAGCGTTTGCTTGACGCGGTAGATGCCCTGGCGGGTGTCGGTGGCGTCGACCGCCAGCTTGATCACCCCGCCGGGATAATCGATGTCGCGCGCCTCGGGGATGGTGTCGAGGATCGGCGCGGTGGCGACGGGCGCCGAATTGGACACCTGGGCCACGGCCGCCGGCGCGGCGCCGGCAAGAAGAAGGATAGCAAGCGGACGAAGCATGTCTGCACTTTCGAAAGTGAGCGAATGAGCGAGTCTTAGAGCAAGCTAGGCATGTTTCAACATCGCGCGACGAAGGTTCACGGCTTGCTTACCAATGTCGCGCTAGAGCCGGCGTCATGTATCACGACGCGACGCTCGCCTCCAAAGCCAGGGCCGATCCGCGACCAGCCTCGGCGGTCAGCACCGGCGTGGGGCTGGCGGGGCTGGCCGGGCTGCTGGCGTGGACCGCGTTCGCGCTCACCTATGGCCTCGACGGGCCCTATTCCGCGCTGGTCAACGTCGTCGCGACCGGGGTGCCGATGGTGCTGTGGTCGATCTTTGTCGACAAGGTCCACCGTAGCCCGTCGACCGGCATCGACTGGAACCAGGTGCGGCCGTGGCGCGAGACGATCGACATCAGCCTGACCAAGCTGGCCGGGCTGTGGCTGACATGGGGCGGCATCGCCTGCGTCTATGCGCTGGGGCGATTCTATTGGCAGGGCGGCTACGCCTTTTCGATGTGGTGCTTCACGCTGGCGGCGCCGTTCCTGTTCGCCGGTTCGATCCCGTGGGTGATCTGGATGGACCGCCGGCTGATCGAGCCACGCGACGGCGCCTGGGCGCTGGGCGCTTGGCTGATGAACCTCGACGAGCCGCGCCCGCACGGCGCGATCGCGGGTCATCTGCGTGCGTGGGCGGTGAAGGGGTTCTTCCTCGCCTTCATGCTGGCGATCGTGCCGCCCAACTTCGGCGATTTCATCCGGGGCGACACCGCGCAGCTATGGCGCGATCCGGTGGCGCTGGCCGGATGGCTGATCGCGTTCATGTTCCTGGTCGACGTGGCGTTCGCCACGGTCGGCTACATCCTGACCTTTCGCGCGCTCGATTCGCACATCCGCAGCGCGACGCCGCTGGCGGCGGGGTGGACGGCGGCGCTGATCTGCTACCCGCCGTTCGTGCTGATGGGCGACGGCGGGCCGCTCGACTACCACCCCGGCACGTCGGACTATACCCACTGGCTGGCCGGTCATCCGACGCTGATGGCGGTGCTGGCGTTCGTGCTGGTCGCGCTGACCGCGATCTATGCGTGGGCGACGGTGGCGTTCGGGCTGCGCTTTTCCAACCTGACCCACCGCGGCATCCTGACCCACGGCCCCTATGCCTTCAGCCGCCACCCGGCCTATCTGAGCAAGAACCTGTTCTGGATCCTGTCGACCATCCCGGTGCTGTCGACCACCGGCAACTGGGTCGACGCGGTGCGCAACACCGTGCTGATGGGCGCGGTCGCCGGCATCTATTACTGGCGCGCGCGGACCGAGGAGTGGCACCTGGGCGCCGACCCCGCCTATCGCGAATACAGCGCGTGGATGGGGCGTAACGGGTGGGTGCCGCGCTTCTTTGGATGGGTGATCGGGCGGAAGCCGCCACTCCGCGACGGGGCACCTGCGGCATAGCCGTTCGCGCTCGCCGTCGCCCTCACCCTTGCGCGCCTGCCGCGCTCCCTCCCTGTCCCGACGGAAGAGGGATTCAGTAGCTGAGTTCGTCGTAGACGCGCGACAGATCGCCGCCCCACGCGCCGTGGTAACGCTCCAGCAGCAGTTCGGCCGGGACCTTGCCCGAGCGCACGATCTCCCGCAGCGGATCGAGGAAGCCGGTCTCGTTCGATCCCGACGCATCGATCCGCGCGCGCGCGGTCAGCCCGGCGGTGGCGATGTCGAGCACCTCGCCGGCGATGTCGCGCAGCTTTCCGCCGCCCGGCAGCGGCGCGTCGAGCGCGAGCCGGGGCACCGCGCCGCGCAGTTCCTCGCGCGCCTCCATCGACCAGTCCTTGACCAGATCCCACGCCGCGTCGAGCGCGCCCTGATCATAGAGCAGCCCGACCCACAGCGCGGGCAGCGCGCAGATGCGGTCCCACGGGCCGCCGTCCGATCCGCGCATCTCCAGGAACGTCTTGAGACGGACCTCGGGAAAGGCGGTCGACAGGTGATCCGCCCAATCCTCGATCGTCGGCCGCTCGCCCGGCAGCACCGACAGCCTGCCGTCGAGGAAGTCGCGGAAGCTGAGGCCCGCCGCGTCGATATACCGGCCGTCGCGGTAGACGAAGTACATCGGCACATCGAGCGCATAGTCGGCGTAGCGTTCGTAGCCGAACCCGTCCTCGAACACGAACGGCAGCATCCCCGTCCGCGCCGGATCGGTATCCGACCAGATATGGCTGCGATAGCTGAGGTAGCCGTTCGGCTTTCCTTCGGTGAACGGCGAATTGGCGAACAGCGCGGTGCCGAGCGGCTGGAGCGCCAGCGCGACGCGGAATTTCTGCGCCATGTCCGCCTCGCTCGCATAGTCGAGGTTGGTCTGGATGGTGCAGGTGCGCAGCATCATGTCGAGGCCCATGCTGCCAACGCGCGGCATGTGGCGCAGCATGATCGCGTAGCGCCCCTTGGGCATGATCGGCAGATCGGCGCGCGCCTTGTCCGGCCACATGCCGAGCCCGAGGAAGCCGATGCCGAGCCGGTCGCCGACCGCCTTGACCTGATGCAGGTGGCGCCCGGTTTCCGCGCAGGTCTGATGCAGATTGTCGAGCGGCGCGCCCGACAGCTCGAACTGGCCGGCCGGCTCGAGGCTGATCGAGCCGTCGGCGCCGGTCATCGCGATGACCTGGCCATTTTCCTCGACCGGCTGCCAGCCGAATTCGGTCAGCGCCATCAGCAGATCGCGGATGCCGCCGGGTTCGTCGTAGCCGGGGGCGTGGTGATCGGCGAGCGAGAACACGAACTTCTCATGCTCGGTGCCGATCCGCCAGCGATCGCGGGGCTTTTCGCCGCGCGCGAAGAATTCGATGAGCTGCGAACGGTCCTCGATGACCGGCGCGTTGCGATCCGAAACCGTCTTTGTCGTCATCCGCGCGCCTCTACGCGCGCGCCCGGGCGAGCGCCAGCGATCATTTTCCGGCGCGCCGGAAGCGGAGCGGCTGGCCCAGCCGGTCGAGCACATAATCGTCGCCGTCGCGCTTCAGCTCGGCATCGCGCAGCTCGATCTTGTCGATGTCGTTGGGGGTGAATCGATAGCGCAGCTGCGCGCCGACAGCCGGATCGACCGAGACCACCGCGCTTTCCAGACCGTAGAGACCGAGCGTCATCGTCACCCGCACCGGCTGGCGCGCGCTCAGTTCGATGTCGCGCCCCTCCGTGCCCATCTGCACCATCGCCGGCCGATTGCCGTCGAGCCGGACGTCGAAGAACTGCGGATCGCCCCCCTGCGGCATGTCGAGCACCACGCGGAGCCGCCCGCGCGGACCGGGCGCCTGTTCGACCAGATCGATTGCCGGCCGTGTCACCGGATCGCTGGTCAGCAGCACGCGCCCGTCGGCGATGCGCCACGCGCCATCGGCTTCCTCGTCCAGCCCGCCGAGCGACACCGCGTAGCGGAACCGTCCATCCTCACCCAGCGACAGGCGCGCGACCATCTCGCGCCGGCTGCCGTCATAGTCGCCGACCGGTGACGGATCGTCGGGCGCGCCGGCCAGCGCCAGCGCCAGCGCCACCAATGTCCCGATCATCGCCAGTCCCCTGCCGTTGCCATCCACAGCGACACCGCCGCCGCCGCCGCCGTATCGGCGCGCAGGATGCGCGGCCCCAGCCCGATGCCGATCGCGTCGGGCAGCGCGCGAATCGCATCGCGCTCATCATTGTCGAAGCCGCCCTCCGGCCCGATCAGGATCGCCGCCGGGCCGGCATGGGCGCGCATCGCCGCCGCCGCCGGCACCCCGCCGGTCTCATCGGCGAAGAACAGCGCGCGGCCGGCCGGCCAGTCGCGCAGCAACGCCGGCAGCTTGACCAGATCGGCCAGCGCGGGAACGGCGGTGCGGCCGCATTGCTCCGCCGCCTCCACCATATGCGCGCGCAGCCGATCGAGGTTGAGCCGGTCGACCACGGTGCGCCGGGTCACCACCGGCACCAGCCGCGCCACGCCCAGTTCGCACGCCTTTTCCGCCAGCCAGTCGATCCGCCCCTTCTTGAGCGGGGCGGCGCACAGCCACAGATCGGGGACGGTCTCGACCGCGCGAAGCTGTTCGCGCACCGCCAGCGTCAGATCGCGCCTGCCGACGCTTTCCGCCACCGCCAGCCATTCGCCCGACGCGCCGTCGAACAGCTTGACCGGATCGCCGGGCTTCGTCCGCATCACCGCGACCAGATAATGCGCCTGCGCGCCGTCGAGCCGCACCGCCGCCCCCGCGCCGAGCGGCGCGTCGACGAACAGGCGCGGGGTCGATTGCGGCGGCCAGGCGGGAGTGGCGCCGCTCACTTCGCCGCCTTGCGCAGCGCGAGCCGGACCAGCGCGTCGAGCGTGGCGCCCGGCCCCAGTTCCTCCTCCGCCGCCGCAACCGCCGCATTCGCCTCTGCCGGGCGGAAGCCGAGGTTGGCGAGCGCCGACAGCGCATCCGCCGTCGCGCTGCCGGCCGGGGCGGCCGGCGCCGCGCCAGTGCCGATCGCGACCCCGCCGACCTTGTCCTTCAGCTCGCGAACGATGCGTTCGGCAAGCTTCGGGCCGACGCCATTGGCGCGCGCGACGCTGGCCTTGTCCTGCGCCGCGATCGCGCGCGTCAGGTCGTCGGGGGCGAGCGCCGACAGGATCGCCAAGGCGACGCGCGCGCCGACCCCCTGCACGCCGGTCAACAGCCGGAACCAGTCTCGCTCGGTGGCGGTGGCGAAACCGACCAGCCGGATGAAGTCCTCCGCCACCAGCATTTCGGTGTGGAGCGTCACCGTGTCGCCTACCTCGCCGAGCGCCGACAGCGTGCGCGCCGACGCGCCGACCAGATAGCCGACGCCGCCGACGTCGATCACCGCATGATCGGCGGCGGTGCTGGCGAGGATGCCCTTGAGGTGCGCGATCATCGCGCCGATACCTGGTGGAAGGTCACAGGAAAGTCACGCCTGACGCACCCGTTCGGGCGCCGGCGATTCGACGATCGGCCATCATGTCACATCGTACGGGTCGCGCGCCGGGCATGGCGCGGGACATAAGCGGAACGGCGGCGTGTAGGAAAGGCAAATCAACGCAGCGTCCGCGCGGTCGCGGCGTGGTGGGCGTGGCAGATCGCCACCGCGAGCGCGTCGGCGGCATCCGGGCCGTCGATGCTGACACCGGGCAGCAGCCGCGCGACCATGGCGTGAACCTGCGTCTTGTCGGCGTTGCCGACCCCGACCACCGCTTTCTTGACCAGCCGCGCGGCATATTCGCCGACGTCGATCCCGGCACGCGCGGCGGCGCACACCACCACGCCGCGCGCCTGCCCCAGCTTGAGCGTCGATTGCGGATTGACGTTGACGAACACCTCCTCGACCGCCGCCGCCTGGGGGCCGCGATCGGCGATCAGCGCGGTCAGCATCGCATCGAGATGCGCCAGCCTGCGCGGCAGCGGCGCGGCGCTGTCGGTACGGAGCCGGCCGTTGGCGATGTGGCTGAGCCGGTTGCCGTCGGCGCGGATCAGCCCCCATCCGGTGGTGCCGAGACCCGGATCGAGACCGAGGATCAGCATAGCCCACCACCCGCCGCGCCAGTGGCCCCAAAAAACCGCGCAAGCCGGAAAGGACCACGGTCGCGGCGAGGCGAATCGACGGCCACGGGCGAGACAGCCCCGCGACTCCGCGCCTCCGCGCGAAGACGAAAAAGAGCGATTCGCGCGGAGGCGCGGAGGCGCGGAGGGGGCCTCATCGCGGTGATGGCTGTCGCCCCGGCGGCGTTTGGAGTGGCGGCGCGGCCGGTATGTTACGGTCTCGCTGGCGCGAGACGGGGCGCGGGGCCGTTATCCGAGCTTCTCCATCACCGCGTCGGAGACTTCGTAATTGCCCCAGACGGTCTGGACGTCGTCGTCGTCGTCGAGCACGTCGATCAGCTTGAACAATGTCGCGGCATCACCCTCGCCAACCTCGACCATCGTCTGCGGGCGCCAGGCGAGCTTGGCCGCCTCCGCTTCGCCCAGCACCGGCTCGAGCGCCTTGGCGACTTCGTGCAGGTCGCCCTGCGCGGTCCAGATCTCATGGCCGTCGTCGCTGGACGTGACGTCCTCCGCCCCGGCCTCGAGCGCCGCCTCGAACACCTTCTCCGCATCGCCGGCGGCGGCGGGATAGGTGATCAGCCCCATCCGGTCGAACGCATGGCTGACCGACCCGGACGCGCCGAGATTGCCGCCGTTCTTCGACACCGCGGTGCGCACATTGGTGGCGGTGCGATTGCGATTGTCGGTCAGCGCCTCGATGATCAGCGACACGCCGCCGGGGCCGAACCCCTCGTAGCGGATCTCCTCATAGGTCTCCGCGTCGCCCCGGCTCGCCTTGTCGATCGAGCGCTGGATATTGTCCTTGGGCATCGACTGCGCCTTGGCGGCGTTGATCGCCGCGCGCAGCCGCGGGTTCATGTCGGGATCGGGAAGACCCATCTTCGCCGCGACGGTGATTTCGCGGCTGAGCTTTGAGAACATGCCCGAGCGCTTCTTATCCTGCGCGCCCTTGCGGTGCATGATGTTCTTGAATTTGGAATGACCTGCCATGGATCGCCTCTAGATCAACCGTGGGGCCTCACGCCAGCCCGAGCGCGGCCTTGTAGGTTTCGAGCAGCGCCTCGGCCTCGTCGCGGTGATGCTTCTCCATCTTCCGCAGACGCACGATCGCGCGCATCGTCTTGGTATCGTAGCCGGTCGATTTGGCTTCGGCGTAGACGTCCTTGATGTCGTCCATCATGCCGCGCTTCTCTTCTTCCAGCCGCTCGATGCGCTCGATGAAGAGGCGCAACTGTTCGGCGGCGATGACGTCGCTCATTCCTGGTGTCTCCAAGCGTGTGGACCGGAGCCTGTAGGCGAGGTTCCGGCCCGGCTCAACTACCGACCGACGAAGCCGGTCGCTTCGCCGTTCGCCTTGTGCACCACGCCGTGGCGCATCACGAAGTCGGTCTTTTCCAGCAGCCGCACGTCGCCCAGCGGATCGCCGCGCACCGCGATGACGTCAGCCCATTTGCCCGGCTCGAGCGAGCCGATCTCGCCCTTGCGGTCGAGCGCGTCGGCGGCGTCGATGGTGGCGGAGCGGATCGCCTGCATCGGCGTCATCCCCAGATCGACCAGATAGGCGAATTCGGTCGCGTTCTCGCCATGGCGCGACACGCCGGTGTCGGTGCCGAAGGCGAATTTCACGCCAGCGGCAAAGGCGCGGCGGTGGCTTTCGTGGAGCGCCTTCACCGCCGCTTCCGCCTTGGGGATCACGCTGGCGGGCAAGGCGCCCGCCCGCGCGCTCGCCACCGCCGCGACCGGCGCGATCTCGGTCGGGACCAGCCAGGTGCCGTGGCGCTTGAACAGGGCGATGGTCGCGTCGTCGAGATAGCTGGCGTGCTCGATCGTGTCGGCGCCGGCCTCGATCGCCGCCGCCGTCCCTTCCGCCGCGTGGCTGTGCACCGCGACGCGGCGGCCAAAGCTGTGCGCGGTGTCGACGATCGCCTTCATCTCCTCCGGCGTCATCTGCCGGCCAAGCCCGCCGGCGACGTTCGACAGCACCCCGCCGGTCGCGGCGAACTTGATCACCAGCGCGCCCAGCCCGATCTGCGCGCGCACCGCGCGGCGGCAATCGTCGGGGCCGTCGCAGACGTTGATCTGGTGCGCGTGCACGGCATCGGCGAAATCCTCCGCCAGCCCGTTGCGGCCGTCGCCGTGCCCGCCGGTGACCGAGATCATCGTGCCGGCGTTGACGATCGTCGGCCCGGCAATGTCGCCGCGTTCGATCGCATCGCGCAGCGCGCGGATCCCGCGCGGATCGCCGCCGAGGTCGCGGATGGTGGTGAAGCCGGCGAGCAGGTTCCTGCGCCCCTTTGCCGCCGCGAGGATCAGCGCATCGCCATCGTCGCGGGTGGTCGCGTCGAGGCGCTGCCGGAGCGGATCGCCGTCGGCATAGACATGGACGTGCAGGTCGATCAGCCCCGGCATCACGAAGCGATCGCGCAGGTCGACCAGCGTCGCGCCGGCTTCGGGCGCGACCAGGCCGTCGCGCACTTCCGCGACCTTGCCGTCGCGGACGATGATCGTCGCGGGGCCGCGCGGCGCCTGTCCGGGACGGTCGAGCAGCCGCCCCGCCTGGATGTAGCTGACCTGCGACTGCGCCGCCGCCGGTAGGCCCGCACAGGCCAGCACCCCGGCCGCGGCGGCGATCATCAATCCCTTCATTCCGGTCCCCCCTGTCATGCGTCGTCAGTCGTTCGGCTGGGTCATCGACGGCGGGTCGCTGGCCGGAAAACTGTCATCGAGCGCGTCGTCCAGCGCGGCGTTGCGCGCAACACTCTGTTGCATCCGTGCCAGCTGTTCCGGCGTGGCCTCCCCCTGATACTTCGCCTTCCATTCATCGAAGGCCATGCCGTAGATGATCTCACGCGATCGCACCTTGTCGAAATGGCCCGCCTCGGCGATCCAGTCGGCCAGGCAGTTGCGGCAGAAGCCGGCGGTGGCCATCAGGTCGACATTCTGCGAGTCGCTGCGGCGGCGCAGATGGCGAACCAGCCGGCGGAACGCGGCAGCCGCCACGCGGTCGTCGAGGGCGTCGAGGTCATCCATCGCATGTCTCCACGGTTGATCACCCCGCAATAGGCGCTAGACCCCGGCGCGCAAGTCGAGAGGAACCCCGCCATGACCCGCACGATCTATCCGCGCTCGCGCAAGGTCCGGGTGCTGGCGACGCTCGGCCCGGCCAGCAGCACGCCGGAGATGATCGAGCGACTGTTCGTCGCCGGCGTCGACGCGTTCCGCATCAACATGAGCCACGGCGACCAGGCGTCGAAGGTGCCGGTGATCGCGGCGGTGCGCGGGCTGGAAAAGCGGCTGAGCCGGCCGATGACGATCCTCGCCGACCTGCAGGGGCCGAAGCTGCGCGTCGGCGGCTTCGCCGGGGGCCGGGTGGTGCTGGAAACCGGCCAGCGGTTCGTGCTCGACCGCTCCGGCGCGCCCGGCGACGCCACCCGCGTCGAGCTGCCGCACCGCGAGATCTTCGAGGCGATCGAGCCCGGCGCGCGGCTGCTGCTCGACGACGGCAAGCTGGCGCTGCGCGTGCTGGAGCATGACGAGGACCGGATCGTCACCCAGGTGCTGGTCGGCGGCGCGTTGTCCAATTCCAAGGGGCTGAACGTCCCCGACGTCGTGCTGCCGATGGCCGCGCTGACCGAGAAGGACCGCAGCGACATGGCGTTCGCGCTCGACCAGGGGGTCGACTGGATCGCGATGAGCTTTGTCCAGCGGCCCGAGGACGTGGCGGAAGGGCGCCGGCTGATCGAGGGCCGCGCGTCGCTGCTCGCCAAGATCGAGAAGCCGTCCGCCGTCGCCCGGCTGGACGAGATCATCGAGGGGTGCGACGGCGTGATGGTCGCGCGCGGCGACCTGGGCGTCGAGCTGCCGCCCGAAGCGGTGCCGCCGCTCCAGAAGCGCATCGTCGAGAGCGCACGGCGGCTGGGCCGCCCGGTGGTGGTGGCGACGCAGATGCTGGAATCGATGATCACCGCGCCGACGCCGACCCGCGCCGAGGTGTCCGACGTCGCCACCGCGGTCTATGACGGCGCCGACGCGATCATGCTGTCCGCCGAAAGCGCCGCCGGCGCGTGGCCGGTCGAATCGGTGGCGATGATGAATTCGATCGCCGATTCGGTCGAACGCGATCCGGGGCACGGCGACCGGGTGCACTTCACCATCACCAAGCCCGACCCGACCACCGCCGACGCGCTGGCCGAGGCGGCCAAATCGATCGCGCGCACCGTGTCGGCGGTCGCGATCATCTGTTTCACCACCTCCGGCTCGACCGCGCGGCGAATCGCGCGCGAGCGGCCGGCGGTGCCGATCATGGTGCTGACGCCCAAGCTCGACACCGCGCGGCGGCTGGGGCTGTTGTGGGGCGTCCACGCCGTCCACACCCGCGACGTCGCGTCGTTCGAGGAGATGGTCGCCAAGGCCAAGCGGACCGCGCTGCGCAACAACATCGCCAAGGCCGGCGACCGCGTGGTGGTGTGCGCCGGGGTGCCGTTCGGGACGCCGGGTAGCACCAACGTGCTCCACGTCGTCCGCATCATCGGCGACGAGCTGAAGCGTTATTCGACCGAAAGCTGAGGCAGCAGACCGAATCGGGCGAGATCGGCGCGGAACGCGTCGACATCGGTGAACAGCACGCCGTGGATGCCGAGCGCATCGGCCGCGTCGATGTTCGCCGCATTGTCGTCGACGAACACCGCCTCCCCCGGCGCCAGCCCGAATCGGTCGAGCGCGAGGCGGTAGATCGCGGGATCGGGCTTCACCAGCCGCTCGTCACCCGACACGACGATGTCGCGGAAACGGTCGAACACATCCGGCCAGCGGGCGCGGGCCTGCGGAAAGAATTCGCCCGAGAAATTGGTGATCGCGAACAGCGGCACGCCCGATCGGTCGAGGTCGCGCAGCAGATCGGCCATGCCGGCGACCGGGCGGTCCATCGATTCGGTGAAGCGCGGCCCCCAGGCGGCGATCAGATCGGCATGTTCGGGAAAGCGCGCGATCAGCTCCGCCGACGTCTCCGCGAACGGGCGGCCGGCGTCGTGCTGGAAATGCCAGTCGTGGGTGACGACGTCGCGCAGAAACGCATCGAGCGCCCGATCGTCCTCGATCAGGCGCTCGTACAAGAACCGCGGATGCCAGTGGAACAGCACGTTGCCGACATCGAAGATGACGGCCGACGGCTGCGCCACGGGATTCAGCCCTGGCGGGCCTTGAACCGGCGGTTGGTCTTGTTGATGACGTAGATGCGCCCACGGCGACGGATCACGCGGTTGTCGCGATGCCGATCCTTGAGCGACTTCAATGAATTCACGATCTTCATGGATCGAGTCCCGTAGCTTTGCGATGGTGAGAAATTCGAGGCGCCCGCCTAACGGCGCGGGGGGGGCGAGTCAAGGCGCGGCAGGTGTTGTGCCGCCGGGACGCAAGGCGCATGGCGTGTCCCCCTGCTCCAGTGTCACGGACCCCACGCCCATGGACCTCGCCGCCGCGCTTGCCAACCATCCCCGCTTTCCGCTGCTCGACGGGCCGACCCCGATCCAGCGGCTGACGCGGATCGAACAGGCATTGGGCGACGCCGCGCAGGGCATCGCGCTCTATGCCAAGCGCGACGACGCGCCGCTGGTCGGCGGCGGCGGCAACAAGCTGCGCAAGCTGGAATATCTGCTGGGCGCGGCGATCGCCGACGGGGCGGACACGTTCGTCACCGTCGGTGCGCGCCAGTCCAACCACGCGCGGCTGAGCGCGGCGGCGGCGGCGCGGGCCGGCCTGACGTGCGAACTGGTGCTGACCCGCAGCGTGCCGCGCGAGGATGTCGATTATACCGACAGCGGCAACATCCTGCTCGACGACCTGTTCGGCGCGACGATCCACGACCTGCCCGGATCGGTCGATTCGCTGGCCTATGCCGAGGCGCGCGCGGAGACGCTGCGGCGCGCGGGGCGCAAGGTCCATGTCGCGCCGTCGGGCGGATCGTCGCCGCTCGGCTGCCTGGGCTATGCCGCCTGCGCCGGGGAGATCGTCGCGCAATCGGCGGCGATGGGGATCGATTTCAGCCACGTCATCGTCCCCAACGGCAGCGCCGGCACCCACGCCGGGCTGGCGGCGGGCTATGCCGCGCTGGGGCGGTCGCCGGCGGTGGTGACATCGTTCGCGGTGCTGGCGGAGGAATCGCGCAGCCACCAGGAGACGGTGGCGAAGGCATCGGCGACGCTGGCGCTGATCGATCCGGCGGCGGCGGCGATCGACCCCGCCGACATCGACGTCAACGGCAGCGAACGCGGCCCCGGCTATGGCATCCCGACCTTTGCGATGATCGAGGCGGTGCGGATGATGGCGCGGTGCGAGGGGCTGCTGCTCGACCCGGTCTATTCGGGCAAGGCGTTCGCCGGGCTGATCGCGGGCATCCGCGCCGGGGATTTCGCGCCGGGATCGACGATCCTCTATGTGATGACCGGCGGCACGCCGGGGCTGTTCGCCTATCGCGGCGCGCTGCGCGCCGGCGCGTGAGCGCGCACGATCGATCCCCGTGACCGCACGCCAGGCATTCGCCCGCGACGGAATCGCTTGAGGGAAGCGCGGCGGCGGCGTACCGCTGAGCGGGCGACGCGGCGATACACCGCCGCGCCCGCGTGGTTGGAGTTCGGCGCGCTATGGTGACGATGCTGGCGATGGCCGCGCTGATCGCGGCGCAGGCGGCAAGCCCCGTCCCGGCGGCGCCCCCCGCGTCCGCGCCAGCCCCGGCGCCCACGATCGCGCCGGGGACGATTTCGCTGACGATGGCGCCCGGCGCGCGCGGCGAGGCGATCGACCCCGCCTATGCCGAGGCGGTCGGCCACGCGCTGGCCGAGGCCGGCTTCACCCTGCTGCGCCAGCCCGGCCATGCCCGCTATGCGGCGGAGATCACCGTCACCCAGGAAGCGCACGGATCGGTGATCGCCGAGGCGCCGCGCCGCCCGCCATGGGTGAGCGGCGGCACCCAGAGCGGGCGCACCGGCGGCAGTGTCAGCGTGCCGCTGCCGTCGGGCAAGGGGCAGGTCAGCACGCTGGTGTCGACCGCGATCGAGATCCGCATCCGCCAGCGCGCCGATGCCGACGACGCGGCGCCGCGGTGGAGCGGCCGCGCCGCCACCGCGCAGGCGACCGGCACGCGCGAGGGCGCCCCGGCGGCGGTCGCCGCGAAGCTGGTCGGCGCCCTGTTCCGGAACTTTCCGGCCGATTCCGGCCTTTCGATCAGCGTGCCATGACGGTGACGCGGAAGATGACTGAGAAGAAGATGGCGACCAGAACCACGACGATCCTGCTGCTGATGGCGGCGACGCTGGGCGCCTGCGCGACCACCGACCAGCGCGGCGGCAACGCCACGCACGGGCGCGGCGGCGGCAGCGACGTGACCCGCTATCACCTGGGCCAGCCGATCGCGCCGGGGACGATCGCGCTGGAGCCGCAGGGGACCAACACCGTCGCCGGCCCCGAATATCAGCTGTATGCCGACGCGGTCGCGGGTGAACTGGCCAAGCTGGGCTTCCAGCCCGCGCCGCAAGGCCCCGAATCGCAATATATCGCCGCGATCGCCTTTCGCCGCACCCCGGTGGGCGAGGTACGCAAGCGGCCGGCGGTGACGATCGGCATCGGCGGCGGCAGCTATGGCGGCGGCGGGATCGGCATCGGCGGCGGCGTCAGCACCGGGATCGGCGGCGGCAAGCGCAGCACGGTCCTGGCGACCGAGCTGTCGGTGCAGCTGCGCCGCCGCGCCGACGGCACCACCATCTGGGAAGGCCGCGCCCGCCGGCAGGAGATCGAGGGGCGCGACGAACCCGCCTCCACCGCCGATATCCTGGCCGATGCGCTGTTCAGGGGGTTTCCCGGAGAGTCCGGCATCACTATCAGCGTGCCATGACCATCAACATCTGCGCCGCGTTCGACAGCGGCAACATCCGCGTCGTCGGGCAGGAAGGCGACCGCGTCGACCTCGAGATCGTCCGCGATCACCTGTCCGATTTCTACCAGTGGTTCCATTTCCGCGTCGCCGGCGCGCGCGGGCGGACGCTGACCTTTCGCATCGTCAACTGCGCCGCGTCGGCCTATCCGTTCGGCTGGCCCGGCTATCGCACGCGCGTGTCGACCGACCGGATCGAGTGGCGGATGGCACCCGACACCGACTATGCCGACGGCGTGCTGAGCTGGACCCACAGCTTCGACACCGAACTGGCGTGGTTCGCCTATTTCGCGCCCTATACGATGGAGCGCCATGACGAACTGGTCGCGCGGATCGCGCGCCAGCCCGGCGTCACCCACCGCCAGCTCGGCACCAGCCTGGACGGGCGGGCGATCGACTATCTGCGGATCGGCGAGGGACCGAAGCCGGTCTGGCTCTATGCCCGCCAGCACCCCGGCGAATCGATGGCCGAATGGTGGATGGAAGGGGCGCTGGACAAGCTGACCGACCCCGCCGACGCCAATGCCCGCGCGCTGCGCGAGAAGGCGACGCTGCACATCGTCCCCAACATGAACCCCGACGGCAGCTTTCGCGGCCACCTGCGCACCAACGCGGCCGGAGTGAACCTCAACCGCGAATGGCACACGCCGTCGCCCGAGCGCAGTCCCGAAGTGCTGTGCGTGCGCAATGCGATGGACGAGACCGGCGTCGCCTTTGCGATGGACGTCCACGGCGACGAGGCGATCCCGGCCAACTTCCTCGCCGGGTTCGAGGGCATCCCGTCCTGGACCGACGCCCAGGGCGCCAAATACAATGAGTTCGCCCGCCGGCTGGCGGCGGCGACGCCCGATTTCCAGACCGAAAAGGGCTATGACAAGGCCGCGCCGGGCAAGGCCAACCTGAGCATGTCGACCAATCAGGTCGCCGAACGGTTCGGCGCGGTGTCGATGACGCTGGAGATGCCGTTCAAGGACCATGATCCCAACCCCGATGCCGCGTTCGGCTGGTCGCCGGAACGCTCGAAGGCGCTGGGCGGCGCGTGCCTCGACACGCTGGCCGGGTTCATCGACGAGATCTGAGGCGCGCCGCCATTTTCCGCGCGGCCTGAGCTTGTCGAACGGCCGCCTTTCTTTCTATCAGCGCGCCGAAGAAGAACGGGGCTTCGACAGGCTCAGCCCGAACGGGGTTGGGATCGGGGCCGGTCCGAGGAGTCGCAATGCCCAAGCTCGTGCTGATCCGCCACGGCCAGTCCGCGTGGAATCTGGAGAACCGCTTCACCGGCTGGTGGGACGTCGACCTGACCGAGCAGGGCACGCGGGAGGCGTGGGACGCGGGCGTGGCGATGAAGTCGGCGGGGCTCGATTTCGACCTGACCTTCACCAGTTTCCAGACGCGCGCGATCAAGACGCTCAACCTGGCGCTGGAGGCGATGGGCCGGCTGTGGCTGCCGACGGAGAAGGACTGGCGTCTGAACGAGCGCCATTACGGCGGGCTGACCGGGCTCAACAAGGCGGAGACCGCGGCGCTGCACGGCGACGATCAGGTCAAGGTGTGGCGCCGCAGCTTCGACGTGCCGCCGCCGCTGCCCGAAGACGGCAGCCCGTGGGATCTGGCCAAGGACGAACGCTACAAGGGCGTGCCGATCCCGCAGACCGAAAGCCTGAAGGACACCATCGCGCGGGTGCTGCCCTATTGGGAGGCGACGATCGCCCCCGAGCTGAAGGCGGGCAAGCGCGTGCTGATCTCCGCCCACGGCAATTCGCTGCGCGCGCTGGTCAAGCATCTGTCGAACATCCCCGACGCCGACATCACCGGGCTGGAGATTCCGACCGGCCAGCCGATCGTCTATGAGTTGGACGACGCGCTCAACGCGACCGACCGCTATTATCTGAGCGAGCGCGGCTGACGCGGGCGATCAGGCGCGCGGCTTGCCCGCGCGCGCTGCCTTGCCGTCGATCAGCACCGCCTGCTGCCACTTGCTCGGCGGCTTGTCGGTGCGGTGGATGCAGCCCACCCAGCAACACGGGCGCTTCTTGCCCTCCAGCAATTCCTCGCCGGTGCGCACGATCCGCCGCGCGCGCGTCGCCGGCTGCTTGGCGTCGTCGACCCAGCAGATGAACTCATTGCGGCCAAGCGGGGTCAGCGCCTGCCACAAGGCGAGCAGCGCGGGATCGCCGCGCACCGCCGCCTGAAGATCGTCGCCCGCCTGATGCACGGTGCCGTGCGGGAAATCGTCCGCCATGATGCCTCCGGGTTGGTTACGCCGCGAACGTCTCCGCATCGACCGCGTAGAGCGCGTCCGCCGTCGCCGTCGCCGCCGCCTTCAGCCCCAGCGCTTCGGGCACGATCTGGTCGACGTAGAAGCGCGCCGCCGCCGCCTTCATCCGCAGGAACGGCTCGTCGCCACCGGCCGCCGCGATGCGGCCCTGACGCTCCATCAGCCAGCCGCACACCGCGACCGACAGCATCGTCAGGAACGGATAGCTCGCCGCCAGCCGGTCATCGACCTCGGCCGCCGCCAGCGCGCGGGCGACCTCCCCACAGGCGTCGATCAGCGCGATCAGCGCGGGTGCCTCCGCCTCGGCGCGCATGTCCGCCACCAGCCGCGCCAGCACCCCGCCGTTGTCGAGGCCCAGCTTGCGACCGACCAGATCGGCGGCCTGAATGCCGTTGGTGCCCTCATAGATCGGGGTGATCCGCGCATCGCGGAAATATTTCGCGGCGCCGGTCTCCTCGATATAGCCCATGCCGCCGTGGACCTGGACGCCCAGGCTGGCGACCTCATTGCCCAGATCGGTGGCGTGCGCCTTGGCCAGCGGGGTGAGCAGGTCGAGCCGCGCCTTGGCCTCCGCATCCCCCAGCGTCGCGCGGTCGACCTGGCCGGTGGCGAGATAGACCAAGGCGCGCGCCGCCATCGTCTGCGCCTTCATCCGCATCAGCATCCGCCGCACATCGGGGTGCTCGACGATCGCGACCGGGCCGGCGCCGGGCGCCGACGCGCGCGGCGACTGGATGCGTTCGCGGGCATAGGCGACCGCGCGCTGGGTCGCGCGCTCGGCGACCTGCACCCCCTCCAGCCCGACGTTGAGCCGGGCGTTGTTCATCATCGTGAACATCGCGCGGATGCCGCCCAGTTCCGGCCCGATCAGCTCGCCGACGCAGTCGCCGTTGTCGCCGAAACTGAGCACGCAGGTGGGCGAGGCGTGGAGCCCCATCTTGTGTTCGATCGACACGACGCGGACGTCGTTGGGCGCGCCGGGATTGCCATCGGCATCGAGCCGGTATTTGGGCACCAGGAACAGCGACAGACCCTTGGTTCCGGCAGGCGCGTCCGGGGTGCGCGCGAGGACGAGGTGGACGATGTTGTCCGCCATGTCGTGATCGCCGAACGAGATGAAGATCTTCGTCCCCTGGATGCTGAACGTGCCGTCGCCGCGCGGAGTGGCGCGCGAGCGCAGCGCGCCGACGTCGCTGCCCGCCTGCGGCTCGGTCAGGTTCATCGTGCCGGTCCACTCGCCGGTCGCCAGCTTGGGCAGGTAAAGCGCCTGCTGCTCCGGCGTGCCGTGGTGGGTGAGCGATTCGATCGCGCCCACCGTCAGCGTCGGCGCCAGCGCGAAGCCCATGTTGGCGGTGCCCAGCGTCTCCAGCACCGCGCTGGCCAGCGCGAACGGCAGCCCCTGCCCGCCGAACGCTTCCGGCGAGCCGATCGTGCCCCAGCCGCCGTCGACATAGGCGCGGTAGGCGGCGGCGAACCCGTCGGGCATCACCACGCCCTGTTCGGTCCATTTCGCGCCGACGGTATCGCCCAGCGTATCGAGCGGCGCCCATTCGCCCGCCGCGAAATCGCCGACGCCGTCCAGCACCGCATCGACCACGTCGGCGCTGGCGGCGGCGAACCGATCGGCCTGGGCCAGTTCGGGCAGGCGGGCGACATGTTCAAGGACGAAACGCTGTTCGGCGACGGCGGGGGTGAAGCTCATGGACCTCTCGCTTGCTGGTTGATCGCGGAGGCTATAGCCGCAGCTTGGTGAGCACACCAACCACCCAGATTCTGCCGTTTGGCGACGCCGCGCTGGCGGAGGCGGCGGCGGTGATCGCGGCGGGCGGATGTGTCGCGGTGCCGACAGAGACGGTCTATGGCCTGGCCGCCGACGCCACCGATCCGCGCGCGGTCGCCGGCATCTATGCGGCCAAGGGGCGGCCGAGCTTCAACCCGCTGATCGTCCATGTCGCCGATCTGGCGGCGGCGGAGGCGATCGCGGTGTTCGACGAGCGCGCGCGGGCGCTGGCGGCGCGGTTCTGGCCGGGGCCGCTGACATTGGTGCTGCCGGTACGCGAAGGCGCGGTGGCGGGCATCGTCACCGCGGGACTGACCACGGTGGCGGTACGCGTGCCGCGCCACCGCGCGATGCAGGCGCTGCTGCGCGCTACGGACAAGCCGCTCGCCGCGCCGTCGGCCAACGCCAGCGGCGCGATCAGCCCGACCCGCGCCGCGCATGTCGTCGCCAGCCTGGACGGGCGCATCCCGCTGGTGATCGACGACGGCGCGACCGAGGCGGGGATCGAATCGACGATCGTGATGGGCGAGGCCGTGTTGCGTCCGGGGCCGATCACGGCGGCGGAGATCGCGCTGTGCTGGGCCGCGCTGCCGAGCGATTCGCCCGACGCGCAGGGCGACCGCCTGCCCGGGGGCACGATTGGGGCGGCTGGAACGGGGGCGGTGACGGCGCCGGGGCAGCTCGCCAGCCATTATGCGCCGTCGAAGCCGCTGCGGCTGAACGCGACCGATCGCCGCGACGGCGAATGGCTGATCGGGTTCGGTGCCGTCGCGGGCGACGCCACGCTGTCCGCGACGGGCGACCCGGTCGAGGCGGCGGCGCGGCTGTTCGACGAGCTCCACCGCGCCGATGCCGCGCCGTCGGCGCGAATCGCGATCGCGCCGGTTCCCGAGAGCGGAATCGGCATCGCGATCAACGACCGGCTGCGCCGCGCCGCGCATCCGCGCGATCCTTTACAGCTGCGTAACGACGCCTAGACTTGCCCGATCCCGCATGAGTCGGGGGGACGCAGGAGAACGGCGATGAGCAACGTACAGCGTGGGCTTGCGGAAATGATCGGGACTTTCTGGCTGGTGTTCGGCGGATGCGGCAGCGCGGTGCTGGCGGCCGGGATACCGGGGGTGGGCATCGGCTATGCCGGCGTCGCGCTGGCGTTCGGCCTGACGGTGCTGACCATGGCCTACACCATCGGCCACATCTCCGGCTGTCACCTCAATCCAGCGGTCACCGTCGGGCTGTGGGCGGGCGGCCGTTTCGCGGCGAAGGACATCCCGCTGTACGTCGTCGCGCAGGTGGTGGGCGCGGTGATCGCCGCCTGGCTGCTGCTGACGATCGCACAGGGTCAGCCGGGCTGGGACCTGGCGACCAAGGGGCTGGCCGCCAACGGCTATGGCGAGCATTCGCCGCACCTTTATGCGATGGCGGCGGGCTTCACGATCGAAGTCGTGCTGACGTGCGTGTTCGTCATCGTCATCATGGGATCGACCGACAGCCGCGCGCCGGCCGGGTTCGCCCCGATCGCGATCGGACTGTGCCTGACGCTGATCCACCTGATCTCGATTCCCGTCACCAACACGTCGGTCAACCCGGCGCGCAGCACCGGGCCGGCGCTGATCGTCGGGGGCTGGGCGATCCAGCAACTGTGGCTGTTCTGGGTGGCGCCGATCATCGGCGGCGCGCTGGGCGGGATCGTCTACAAGGCGCTGGGTGCCGAGGCGACCAAGCGGCCGCCGATCGAGGGCGAAGCGCTTTAAGGGGAAAATCCGTCATTGCGACCCCGGCGAGAGCCGGGGGAAGCAATCCGGGCCTGCGCTCGCGGGGCTGGATTGCCGCGGGGCTTCGCCCCTCGCAATGACGACCTATGGGGAGCGCTCAGGCGACCGTCGCCGCCTTTGACCGGGCGGCGAAGCTCTTGCGCAGCTTTTGCAGCTTGGGCGGGATCACCGCCAGGCAATAGGGGTTCCGCTGACCCTCGCCGCCCCAATATTCCTGGTGGTAATCCTCCGCCGGATACCAGTCGGCCAGCGGCTCGATCGTGGTGACGATCGGGTTGGGCCAGCCGCCGGCACCGCGCGCGATCGCCGCCTCGGCCGCCGCGCGCTGCGCGTCGTCGTGCGGAAAGATCGCCGAGCGATATTGCGTGCCGACATCGTTGCCCTGGCGATTGAGCGTGGTCGGATCGTGGGTGGTGAAGAAAATCTCGAGCAGGTCCTCATAGCTGACCACGCCCGGATCGTAGGTCAGGCGAATCGCCTCCGCATGGCCGGTATCGCCGCCGCACACCTGTTTGTAGGTCGGATCGGCCAGATGGCCGCCGGTATAGCCGCTCTCGACCTTTTCCACCCCGATCACGTCGTTGAACACCGCTTCGGTGCACCAGAAGCACCCGCCCGCGAAGGTCGCCGTTTCCATGCCGCTACTCCTTGCTAACCCGCGCTAGATAGGGTTGGGCGCGGCCAGAGCAAAGGGAGCGGGGAAATGAGCGAGGCACGGCTGGACGGATCGGTGCTGGTGACCGGCGGCGCGGGCTATATCGGCAGCCATGCGGTGCTGGCGCTGGCGGACGCGGGCTACCGCGTCGTGGTGGTCGACAACCTCGTCACCGGCTTTGCCTGGGCGGTCGATCGCCGCGCGACGCTGATCGAGATGGCGGTCGAGGACGACCGGGTGCGCGACGTGATGCGCGAGCACGGCGTGCGCGCGGTGATGCATTTCGCCGGATCGGTGGTGGTGCCCGAATCGGTCAGCGATCCGCTCAAATATTACCGCAACAACACCGCCGCGAGCCGATCGCTGATCGAAAGCGCGGTGACGGTCGGCGTGCCGCATTTCATCTTCTCCTCCACCGCCGCGACCTATGGCACCCCGGCCAAGGTGCCGGTGGCGGAAGGCGACCCGACCGTCCCGATCAACCCCTATGGCATGTCGAAGCTGATGACCGAGGCGATGCTGCGCGACGTCGCGGCGGCGCACCCGTTCAACTATGCGGCGCTGCGCTATTTCAACGTCGCCGGTGCCGATCCAGGGGGCCGGAGCGGCCAGTCGACCGCCGGCGCCACCCACCTGATCAAGGTCGCGGTGGAAGCGGCGATCGGCAAGCGCGAGGGAGTCAGCGTGTTCGGCACCGATTTCGCGACACCCGACGGCACCGGGGTGCGCGACTATATCCACGTCAGCGACCTGGCCGCCGCGCACGTCCACGCGCTGGAACTGCTGGTCGCCGAGCCGGGGCGCAGCCACACGCTCAACGCCGGCTATGGGCGCGGCTATTCGGTGTTCGAGGTGCTCGACGCGGTCGACCGGATCACCAACCGAACCGTCGACCGCCGGCTGGAACCACGCCGCGCGGGCGACCCCGACGCGCTGATCGCGGACAATAGCGCGATCCTCGCCACCCTGCCTTGGCGGCCGCGGCACGACGATCTCGACGGGATCGTCCGCGACGCCCTGGCTTGGGAACGCGCGCTGGCGGAACGCTGAACATGGATGTTCGTTGGCGCGAAAACTGATAGGATCACCGCATGAAACAGATCGCCATCGTCGTCAGCACCTTGGCGCTGGCCGCCAGCCCCGCCGCCGCGCAGCAGAACAGCAACAGCGCCGGACAGATCGTATCGCAGCCGGCGCGCGACGTCGGCGCGGAGAAGATCAAGATCCCGCCCGTCCTGATCAAGGCGAGCGAGGCGCCGTACAGCATCGCCGGCGTCGCCACCTGCGCGGCGATCGGGCGGCAGATCACCGCGCTGACCGCCGAACTCGGCCCCGATTACGGCGCCACCCCGGCCGAACAGGACAAGGTCGAGCAGCTTGCCGCGGCCGGCGGCCGGGCGGTGGTCAATTCGATCATCCCGTTCCGCGGGCTGGTGCGCGAGGTTTCGGGCGCCGCGGCGGCCGACCGGCGGCTGCAGGCGGCGGTCGACGCCGGGCTGGCGCGGCGCGGCTTTCTGCGCGGGCTGCAGCAGGCCAAGGGCTGCCGGCGCTGATCGAGTGGTGGGCTCGCCGGGATTCGAACCCGGGACCTACAGATTAAAAGTCCGTTGCTCTACCGACTGAGCTACGAGCCCACTCGGCGAGCGCCCTAGGGCGACAGAGGCGCGCTAGCAAGTGCCGCACGGTCAATCCGCTGACCGGATCGCGCCACGCCGGGGCGATCGCGGCCAGCGGGCCGAGCACGAAGCCGCGATCGCGAAAGCCGATATGGGGGACGATCAGCCCCGGCCCGCGCCACGCCCCGCCCGACCACAGGATGATGTCGAGGTCGATCACCCGCGCCCCCCAGCGCCGCCCGCGCCGCCGCCCGAAATCGCGCTCGATCGCCTTGAGCCGGCGCAGCAGCGCGTCGGGCGATTCAGCGCTCTCGATGATCGCGGCGGCGTTGGCGTAGCGGCGCAGCGACGGGCCCATCGGCGCGCTGGTGATGACCCGCGACACCGCCACCGGATCGAGCAGGGCCAGCGCCGCGCGCACCGCGTCGGCCGGCGCGCCATGCCGGCCGCGCACGTTCGACCCGACCGCGATCGCATAGCTTGTGAGCGCCATGCACGGGCTCTAGCGAAGATCGATGGACTTCGCACCCAGCCCGTTGCCAGCGACCGAGCCGCCGCATGATTGCCCGCGCTGCCCCCGATTGGTGGCGTTCCGCGAGGAATTGCGCATCGAGCATCCCGACTGGTGGAACGCCCCCGTCCCCGCCTTTGGCGACCCCGGCGGCTGGCTGTGCATCGTCGGGCTGGCGCCGGGCAAGCACGGCGCCAACCGCACCGGCCGGCCGTTCACCGGCGATTTCGCCGGCGACCTGTTGTTCGCGACGCTGGCGAAATTCGGGTTGACCAGCGGCACCTATCAGGGCGCGCCGGGCGACGGGCTGGCGCTGGACGGGGCGATCATCTGCAATTCGGTCAAGTGCCTGCCGCCGCAGAACAAGCCGACCCCGGAGGAAACCCGCACCTGCCGCCCGTTCCTGGCGGAGCAGGTCGCGGTGCTGCCCCAGGCGCGCGTGTTCGTCGCGCTCGGCCAGATCGCGCACCAGTCGGCGGTCAAGGTGCTGGGCGGGCGGTTGCCCAAATGCCGGTTCGGCCATCTCGCGGAGCACAGGATGCCCGACGGGCGGGTGCTGATCGATAGCTATCACTGCTCACGCTACAACCAGAACACCGGGCGGCTGACGGCGGAGATGTTCGAGGCGGTATTCGCGCGGGCGCTGGCGCTGCGGGGGGCGGTGTAGCCTCTTTTGTTCACGCGGAGGCGCGGAGACGCGGAGGGGTCGTATCCGGGGCCATCGTCTCGCGTCAGCGAGACTTCAAATCTCTCCGGCTTGCCGAGTGTTCACAGGCCGCTGGCGCGGCCGCCCTTACCGCAGGCGCAACACCTCTGCGTCCTCTGCGCCTCTGCGCGAACACCCTTCTTCTTCGCGCCTTCGCGCGAACAAAAAAGATCAGACGTCCTGCACCAGCCGTCCGTAGAGTTCCGGCCGGCGATCGCGGAAGAAGCCGAAGGCGGCGCGGTGGCGGGCGACGCGGGCGAGGTCGAGCGTCGCGGTGATCACCCCCTCCTCCTCCCGATCCAGTTCCGCCAGGATATCGCCGCGCTCGTCGGTGATGAAGCTGGTGCCGTAGAAAGTCTGGCCATGCTCCACCCCGACGCGGTTGGCGGCGATCACCGGCACGACGTTCGACACCGCGTGGCCGACCATCGCCCGCCGCCACAGCCGCGCGGTATCCAGGCTGTCGTCGTGCGGCTCGCTGCCGATCGCGGTGGGGTAGAACAGCAATTGCGCGCCCATCAGCATCATCGCGCGCGCGGTTTCGGGATACCATTGGTCCCAGCACACCCCGACGCCCAGCGTGGTGCGGTCCGGCCCGTCCCATACCCTGAAGCCGGTGTTGCCGGGACGGAAATAGAATTTCTCCTCATAGCCCGGCCCGTCGGGGATGTGGCTCTTGCGATAGACCCCGGCGATCGCGCCGTCCGGGCCGATCATCGCCAGCGAATTATAATAGTGCGGGCCATCCGCCTCGAAGAAGCTGGTCGGGATGTGGATGTTCAGCTCGGCGGCGAGCGCCTGCATCGCCAGCACCGCCGGATGTTCGGCGGTGGGGCGGGCATTGGCGAACAGTCCCTCGTCCTCCACACGGCAGAAATATTCGCCCTCGAACAGTTCGGGCGGCAGCACCACCTGCGCGCCGCGCCCCGCCGCCTCGCGCACCAGCGCGGAGACGCGCGCGATGTTGGCGTCGATATCGTTCGTGAAGGCGAGCTGGAGCGCGCCGACGGTGATCTCGGTCATTCCGGGGGTCCTACCGCTTCGGGATCTGCTGGCTGATGCAGTGAAAGCTGCCGCCGCCGGTCAGGATATGGTCGGCGCGCAATCCGACCACCGTCCGCCCGGGAAACAGCCCCTCGAGCGCCGCGACCGCCGCGTCGTCGTTGGGCTGGCCATAGAGCGGCACCACCACGCTGGCGTTGCCGATGTAGAAGTTCATGTAGCTGGCCGGGATGATCTCCTCCTCCGGACTCAGCACCCGGCCGGGCGACGGCATCCGCACCAGTTCGATATGGCCGAACCGCTCCGCCCGCTCCGCCGCCGCCTGATAGACGCGCCAGTTGGGGTCATTCTCGGACGCTTCGGGGATCGCCAGCACCCCGGGCGCGACGAACCGCGCCAGATTGTCGACATGGCCGTCGGTATGGTCGTTGAGCAGCCCGTCGCCCAGCCACAGCACCGCCTTGACCCCCAGATCGCGCCGCAGCCGCTCCTCGACCTCGCCGCGGTTCATGCCCGGATTGCGATTGCGGTTGAGCAGGCATTGTTCGGTGGTGACGATCAGCCCGGTGCCGTCGCCGTCGATCGCGCCGCCTTCCAGCACCCAGTCGCAGTCCTCCGCCGCGATGCCGCGCTGGCGGGCCAGCCGCGCGCCGATGTCGTCGTCGCCGGGCAGGTCGTATTTGCCGCCCCAGCCGTTGAAGCGGAAATCGCGCGCGGTGCCGTCGCCGACCAGGATCGCGGCGGTATCGCGCAGCCAGATGTCGCCGAACGGCTCGATGATGACGGTGGCGAACGGCGCCAGCCGCTCGGCCGCCTCGGCCGCTTCCGCCGTCGCGGCGACCAGCAGCACCTTTTCCCCGCGCCCGCCGGCATCGACCGCGCGCGCGAACGCCGCGACCTCCGCCTGCGCGGGTTCTAGATCGGCCTCCCACAGCTCGGGGTGGCTGGGGAAACCGATCCACACCGCCTTGTGCGGCGCCCATTCGGGGGGAGGGGTTCTGGTCATGGCCCTGGTTCTACTTCCCCGCGCGGCTCTTGTCGCGGATCGCTCGGAATTCGTCGCCCGGCACCCAGTTCGGCCAGTCGGTGCCGTTGCCCAGCACGCGGCCGATATCGAAATACAGGCTCAGGTCCTGCACCGCCGCCGACCAGTCCCAGTTGGGATCATATTCGTCCTTCGGCCCGTGATAGGTGCTGACGCGGGTCTTCTGCGCCTCGACCCGGCGGGCCTCGGCGGCGGGATCGGCCAGCGCGCCGCCCGAATGGGCGTTGAGCATCGGCACGCCGCGCTTGGCGAAGCTGAAATGGTCGGAACGATAATAGCCGCCGCCCTGCGGCCGCGGATCGGGATCGGCGCCGCGGCCCTGCGCCACCAGCGCCTTTGCGAGATAGCCGTCCAGTTCCGACTTGCCCGCGCCGGTCACGGTGACGTTCTTCGTCAGCCCGGCCATCGACATCGAATCCATGTTGATGCCCGCGACGGTCTGCGCCAGCGGATAGACCGGATGATCGGCGTAATAGGCCGAGCCGAGCAGCCCCGATTCCTCGGCGGTCACCGCCAGGAACAGCTGGCTGCGCGCGGTCGGGCCGGCCTTCACATTGGCTTCGGCCAGCGCGACCAGCGCGGCGGTGCCCGAAGCATTGTCGATCGCGCCGTTGCAGATGTCGTCACCGTCGGGCGCCGGCGTGCAGCGGCCGAGGTGATCCCAATGCGCGCTGTAGAGCAGATATTCGTTCGGCGCGGTGGTGCCGGGCAGGATGCCGATCACGTTCTTTGACGCATGCTTGCGCACTTCGTTGTCGAACGCGACCGACATCTTCACGCCGCGAAACGGCACGGCCTTGAACCCCTTGACCTTGGCGGCGGCGGAGAGCCGGTCGAAATCCTGGCCCGCCCCGGCGAACAGCCGCTTGGCGAAATCGAGCTGGATCCAGCCGACCGCCGCCGACTGATCCATATGGCCGTTGGCCGCGTCGGCGACCTGCTGCGGCCCGGTCCAGCTCGATTCGACCACGTTCCAGCCATAGGCGGCCGGCACGGTATCATGGACGATGATCGCCGCCGCCGCGCCCTGCCGCGCCGCTTCCTCGAACTTGTAGGTCCAGCGGCCGTAATAGGTCATCGCCTTGCCGCCGAACGGCCCGTCGAGCGTGGTGCTCTCATAATCGGGATCGTTGACCAGGATGACGACGGTCTTCCCCTTCACGTCGACGCCGGCATAGTCGTTCCAGCCCTTTTCCGGCGCGTTGATGCCGTAGCCGACGAACACCACGTCGCTGTCCTTGACCGCGATCTTCGGCGTGACGCGGTAGCTGGCGATGACCATGTCGGTGCCATAGCGCAGCGCGATCGGCGCGCCCGCGCCGGTGAAGGTGAGCGGAGTGACATTCTGCGCGGTCAGCGAGACCAGCGGCACGTCCTGGAACCAGCTGCCGTTGTTGCCCGGCTTCAGCCCCGCCTGAGCGAACCGTTCGGCGAGATAGGCCAGCGTCTTTTCCTCACCCGGCGTGCCCGGCGCGCGGCCCTCGAACGCGTCGGAGGACAGCGTTTTGGTGATCTCCTTCATCGTATCGACCGAGATTTCCGGCGCGGTCTGCGCATGGGCCGGCATCGCCGCCAGCATCAGGCCCGCGCTCAAGAACAGACGCTTCATCGTCACTCCCTTCATCATTCCGGCGCCGTTCTGGCAGCGTCGCGGACGACCGGCAAGCTTGTCCGCGAACGATTGCGCCCCTAGGCTGCGTGCGTGAAACAGGGAGGGGGCTCCATGCGTAAATTGATGCTTTGCCGAGGCTTTCTGGGCCTGGGCCTTCTGGCGAGCACGGCACTGTCGGCGGGCATCGCGCGGGCCGAAGACTCGACCGCCGCGCGATTCGGCGCGCGCGAGCATGTCCAGGGCATCAGCCTGTCGCCCGACGGCACCAAGGTCGCGATCCTGACCCCGTTGCAGGGGCGCGGCGTGGCGCTGACGATCGGTGATCTCGTCGCCGGCGGGCTGAAGGTGATCACGTCGAGTTCCGGCGATCCCGAACAGATCGAGCGATGCGCCTGGACCAACGCGACGCGGCTGATCTGCACGATTTCGACCACCAGCTGGATCGACGGCCAGCGCGCGGGCTTTTCCCGGCTGATCGCGATCAACAGCGACGGCAGCGACATCAAGATGGTCACCGCGCGGGCCAGTTCGCGCGCATTGGGCGTGGCGCAGCACGGCGGCGCGCTGATCGACTGGGGATCAGACGACGCCAGCGGCAGCGCGCTGATCACCCGCGACTATGTGCCCGAGGAGACCACCGGATCGCACATCGCCAGCAACCGCGAGGGACGCGGCGTCGACCTGGTCGACATCCAGTCGGGCAAGCGCCGCGCGGTCGAAGCGCCACGGCTGGACGCGGTGGAGTATATCAGCGACGGCCACGGCACGGTGCGCGTGATGGGCGTGCGCCCGCGCACCTCGACCGGGTACGAGGGCACGCGGACGGTCTATTTCTACCGCAAGCCGAATGATCGCAACTGGGAGAAGCTGGAGACTGGCGACGGCGGCTTCGAACCCTACATCGTCGATCGCGAGCAGAATGTCGCCTTTGGTTTCGCAAAGACGGACGGCCGCCAGGCGCTGTACAAGGTCGCGCTCGACGGGAGCCTGAAGAAGGATCTGGTGTTGGCGCGGCCGGACGTCGACGTCGACGGGCTGCTGACGGTCGGGCGGCACCGCCGGCTGATCGGCGTGAGCTATGCCACCGACACGCGCGTCGCCGAATGGTTCGACCCCGCCTTCGTCAAGCTGCGCGATTCGCTGGGCAAGGCGCTGCCCAATTCGCCGATCATCAGTTTCGCCGACGCCAGTTCGGACGAGAGCCGCATCCTGATGTTCGCGGGCAGCGACGTCGATGCCGGCGGCTATTTCATCTTCGACAAGAACGCCCGCAAGCTGCAGGAGGTGCTGCCGGTGCGGCCGCAACTGGCCGGGCTGACGCTGTCCCCGGTCAAGCCGGTGACCTATCCCGCCGGCGATGGCACGCGCATTCCGGGCTATCTGACGCTGCCGCCCGGTGCGACTTCGACCAAGGGGCTGCCGGCGATCGTCATGCCGCACGGCGGGCCGGGCGCGCGCGACGAATGGGGTTTCGACTGGCTGTCGCAGTATTTCGCGCAACGCGGCTTCGCGGTACTCCGGCCCAACTTCCGCGGATCGACCGGCTATGGCGACGCCTGGTTCCAGAAGAACGGATTCCAGTCGTGGCGCACCGCGGTCGGCGACGTCAACGACGGCGGCAAGTGGCTGATCGCCGAGGGCGTCGATCCGGGCAAGCTGGCGGTATTCGGCTGGTCCTATGGCGGCTATGCCGCGCTGCAATCATCGGCGCTCGACGCCAATCTGTTCAAGGCGATCGTCGCGGTCGCGCCGGTCACCGATCTGGACATGCTGCGCGAGGAATCGCGCAACTACACCAACTATCTGAACGTCGATCGCTTCATCG
>Ga0182736_1000548_pt1 | contig 54647 bp, 49 predicted proteins | sample eDN5th30CKraftBY_FD_128882 | JGI IMG/M metagenome (GOLD analysis project Ga0182736, IMG submission 128882) | Enriched backyard soil microbial communities from Emeryville, California, USA - eDNA 5th pass 30_C Kraft BY (version 2) (version 2) | ecosystem: Environmental > Terrestrial > Soil >... | reverse complement strand
GATATGCTCATGATCGCGCGTGGTGTTGGTGGTGTAGGTCGGCACGGTGATGGCGCCGGCGGCCATGATGGCGAGATCGGCGATGCAGAATTCCGGCCGGTTCTCGCTCACCAGCATCACCCGGTCGCCCGGCTGGATGCCGAGCGCCCGGAGCGCCCTGGCCAGCGCCGCGACCGTCTGCGCCGTCTCCGACCAGCTGATCGAGCGCCAGACGCCATCCTGTTTCGCCCACAGGAACGGGCGGTCGCCCCGCTCCGCCGCCCGCGCGAAGAACAGCGCCGTCAGGCTCGGAAATGTCTCGACTGCACGCAAAGCCTACTCCCGCAACAGGGCGGCCCGCCGCTGCGCGGGGCCCGGACCGATCCTTATAAGACGGCGCGGCGGCCAGAGCCATCCTTCCCGGCCCCGGCCTGCTGGCGATCATGCGCCTGTGTCATCGGCCCGCGCCCGCCCGCGCCTCAGCGCCCGCGCAGCGCCGGCCGGCCGCGCGCTGTGGGCGATCATCCCGGACGCGCGATCATCAGCCGATCGACGGGCTCATGGCTGATCGCGGCCGCATCGGGCGACCTGCCCTCTTGCGCTGCGGATGGCGAGGCAGCAGGGTGCGCGCTTGCCGCACTGCGGCATCCGCTGTTTCCCGGAGATGAATCCGCATGCTCTTCCCTCGTCCGGTCGCCGCCCTCTTCCTTCTGCTGGCACTGGGCGGCTGTGCGGCCAGCACGATCGCCCCACCTGCGGAGCGACAGCAGACGGCGGCCGCCACGGAGGCGCGCTATTTCGTGGCGGCCGCCAATCCGCTCGCGGTGGAGGCCGGCCTTGCCGTGCTGCGACGTGGCGGCAACGCGGCGGATGCGGCGGTGGCGGTGCAGGCCATGCTCTCGCTGGTCGAGCCGCAAAGCTCCGGCATGGGCGGCGGCGCGTTCATGACCTATTTCGACGGCGAGACCGGCAAGGTCACCGCCTATGACGGCCGCGAAACCGCACCGGCGGGCGCGACGCCGGCGCTGTTCCTGGCAGCCGACGGCACGCCGCTGCCGTTCGGGCAGGCGGTGATGAGCGGCCGCGCCACCGGCGTGCCCGGCGCGGTGAAGATGCTCGCCATGGTGCAGGCCGAGCATGGCGCGCTGCCGTGGAACAGCCTGTTCGGCGACGCCGAGCGCACCGCGCGGGCCGGCTTCACCATCTCGCCGCGGCTCGGCCAGTTCCTCGCCGGGCGCTTCCCGCAGATCGACGCGCCGGATGCGCGCGCCTATTTTTCGGCGCCGGACGGCACGCTCAAAAAAGCCGGCGACCAGCTGGCCAACCCGGCTTATGCCGCCTTCCTCCAGCGCCTCGCCGCGCAGGGACCGGATGCGCTCTACACCGGCCCGACCGCGCAGCGCATCGTGGAGAAGACGCAGGCGGCCCCCCTGGGCGGCACGATGACGCTGGCCGATCTCGCTGCCTATCAACCGCTGAAACATGAGGCGCTGTGCGGCCCCTACCGCGTCTATCTGGTCTGCGTTCCGCCGCCGCCATCGAGCGGAGTCGGCTTTCTCCAGCTGCTGATGCTGCTGGAGCGCACCGACATCGCCGCGCGCGGGCCGGACGATCCGCAGGCGTGGTTCCTGTTCGCGCAGGCCAGCCGCCTCATGTATGCCGACCGCGACCGCTATGTCGGCGACGGCGCCTTCGTCCAGGTGCCGATCGCCGGGCTGCTCGACCCGGCCTATGTCGACAGCCGCGCGAAGCTCATCGGCACCACCGCCGGGCCGCCGCCGGTCGCCGGCACGCCGCCGGGCGCGGCGCTGGCGGCGGCAGACACCACGCTGGAGCCGGGCGGCACCTCCCATTTCATCGTCGGCGATGCGCGGGGCAATGTCATCTCGATGACCACGACCGTCGAGTCGATCTTCGGCACCGGGCGGATGGTGGACGGCTTCTTCCTCAACAACCAGCTCACCGATTTCGCCTTCCAGCCCCGCGATGCGCAGGGACGGCCGGCGGCCAATGCGGTGGCGCCGGGCAAGCGGCCGCGCTCGTCGATGACCCCGCTCATCATGATCGACCGCGACGGGCATTTTGCGGGGGCATTGGGGTCGGCTGGCGGCAATGCCATCCTCGCCTATGTCGGCAAGGCGCTGGTCGGCGCAGTCGACTGGAAGCTGCCGATGCAGGAGGCGCTGGCGCTGCCCAATCTGGTCGCGCGCGGCGCCAGCTTCGGCGGCGAGGTCGACAAATTTTCGCCCGAAGTGCTCGCCGGCCTCAAGGCGCGCGGCATCGAGCTGCGGCCGGGGCAAGGCGAGGATTCGGGCCTGCAAGGCGTGATGATCCGCAACGGCCGGTTCGAGGGCGGCTATGATCCGCGCCGCGAAGGGCGCGCAATTGCGGAAACCGTGGCGCGGTGAGCCGTCGCGGCGGATGATGGCACGGGCCGATGCGCCGGCATCGCCCCTCCGTGGTGACGGCCCGCCGCCTCTCCATGCGAGATAACCGGTCGGCGGCTGGCTGAACGAGCCGCGCGCGCCGATCGGGATCGATCAATCCGCCGGGCGGGCGCCGAACAGGGCGGTGCCGATCCGCACATGGGTCGCGCCGAGCATGATCGCGGTTTCATAATCGCCGGACATGCCCATCGAGCGGCCCGTCAGGCCATGATCGCGCGCCAGCTTGTCGAGCAGCGCGAAATAGGGCGCCGGCTCGACATCGAGTGGCGGCACCGCCATCAGCCCGACCACCGGCAGATCGGCCGCCCGCGCCTGTGCCAGCAGCGCCGGCAGATCAGCGAGCGCGCAGCCGCCCTTCTGGGCCTCGTCGCCAATATTGACCTGCACGAAGCAATCCGGGCGGCGATCCAGCCTGTCCATCGCGCGGGCCAGCGCGCTCACCAGCGATGGCCGGTCGAGCGAGTGGATCGCATCGAACAGGGCCACCGCGTCCTCCGCCTTGTTGGACTGGAGCTGGCCGACCAGATGCAGCGCGATATCGCCATGCGCGTCGCGCAGGGCCGGCCATTTCGCCTGCGCTTCCTGCACGCGATTCTCGCCGAACAGGCGCTGGCCCGCGGCGATCAGCGGCGCAATCGCGCTGGCCGGATGGGTCTTGCTCACCGCGATCAGTTGCACCGATCCCGCCGGACGCTGCGCGATCCGTTCGGCCTGCGCAATCTCCTCGCGCATGGTCGCCAGCCGCGCCGCGGCGTTCATCTGCTTGCTATGCCCGCTCATCCGCGTCGCTATAAGAGGCGGCATGCGGCAAGGCCATGGCAAATCTCACCGGCGAGCACCGATCCCCGACCGGCGGCCTATCCCGCCCGTCTGGCTGATGACGGACGAGCGCGTGGCGCAGGCCGACCTGCTGCGCGCCGCCGCGCAATTGCCTCGCGGTTCGGCCATCGTGCTGCGCCATTATGGCCTGGCGGAGGCCGCGCGGCGCATGCTGTTCGAGCGTCTGAAAGCGATCGCCCGGCGGCGAGCCGCCATCCTCCTGCTCGCGGGCGATCCGGCACAGGCCTATCACTGGGGCGCGGACGGGCATCATGGCCGCACCCCGGCACTGAGCCGCACGAGCCGCGCAGGCCGGCGCTGGCTGCACAGCATGCCCGTGCATGATGCCGGCGAGCTGGCCGCCGCCATGGACGCCGGTGCCGACGTCGCCCTGCTCTCGCCCTTGTTCGCGACCCGCTCGCACCCCGGCGCGCCATCGCTCGGCCCCGCGCGTTTTGCCGCTCTCGCCCGCCGCGCGCCGATGCCGGTCATCGCGCTGGGTGGCGTGCGGCCGCGCCATGCCCGGCTGGTCCGCCGGCTCGGCGCGGCTGGCTATGCCGCGATCGACGGATTAACCACAGGCGGCTGATTCCCCGGGCTGCCACCGGCCCATGGCATGCCGCGGCTGGCTCCGCGCTTTGCCGCCCTCGCTCACCATGTGCGGATATCAGTCATCGCGCCGGTCAGTCCGGATCACCCTGATAGACATTCGCGTCCACCAGATCGGACCAGAAGGGGATGCGGCGGACGCTTCCTGTGACAGGCGGCAACGGAAACGGCCCCGGCTCGAACTCGCGGCGCACATAGTCCACCAGGTCGACGCCATAATAGACGATATCCGACTGCCAGACCGAGAAGACCGGATTGCCCGCGAGATGGGGCGTTTCGGGAATATAGCGGTGACCGAAAATGGGAATCAGGCGCGGCGCGGCATGCACCAGATCGGTCAGGATCTCGGCGCGCCCCCCCATCGTATCGGGCCGCGCGCCCCATTGCGGCAGCCAGAGATTGCTATGCTCCAGATCGAAGAGCAGGCCTTCCAGCGGCCATTCGAGCGCCTTGCGGATGGCTTCGTCATCCTGTCGCCAGTCATAGGCCTGCACCGGCCGCCGCGCGATCAGCAGCGCCAGGAAATCGGGCGGAAAATGCACGCCATGGCGCGCCTGCGCGCTTTCCAGCTCCGCCCGGCTATAGCCCCGCGCCCATTCTTCCATATCGACCTCCCGCCGGGACTCACGCTACGCGACCCCTATAGGCAGAACGAAGAGAGCGCCCTCCGGTGCCCGCGCGCCTTCACGCGATCGCCACCTGCACGGAGAATAGCCGGACAAGTGCCGCCGCCCCGCAGACCGGGATATTTTTCGGAAGAACGCAGCGCCGGACAGCGCCGCGCGATCAGAATTTGAAGACCGTGCCCAGATAGACGGACTGGCTATCCTGCGCCTGATCGGTGATCGTCGGCGCGAGGCGATTGCTCGGCCCCTTGTAGCGCACGCCGGCCTGCACATTGAGGTTGCGGGTCAGCGAATAGGAACTGGACAGATCGACCGCATAGCTCTGCTCGCGGCCGAGCGTTGCCGGCGCATCCTCGATCGGGGCCGTTGCCGTCAGCTCGCGATTCTGGACCTGCAGCGAGGTCGAGAAGCGATCCTTCTTGGGGCGCAGCGTATAGCTGGCCACCGGCTCGGCCACCTGATGCTCGATCACCGGCACCGACACCGCCGGATCAAGCTGCGCGCCGGTCGAGAATTTAGCCAGGCTCGACGTCGGCCCCAGCTTGTAGGAAACCGGCGCGATGCCAAGATTGGGCAGCACGCGCTCAGGCTTGCCGAAATCCGGCGTGCTCGGCGCGCGCACGAGAATGGTGAGCGAACGGCCGCTGACCGAACCGCTGGTCGGCGTGAACCGGAAATTGCGGCTCTGCGATGCCTTGGCGGCCTGCGCATAAGCCTTGGCCAGCCGGCCATCATGCGTCACCGGTGTGAAGGAGCCGATGCTGCCGAGCATCTTGAGGGAAACGGGCGCGAATTCCGTCTGCGCCGACACCGCCTCACGCACGGCCGCCAACGCTGGCGAAAGGGCGAGCGAACAGGTCGCCGCAATGGCGCCTGCAACCGCGAGCTTCCCTTTCTGTATGCGCACAACCCTCACTCCCGAATCCGACGTTTTTCGCCGGCATGAGTCAACATAACATGAGGGCCCCGGCATAGCCAGTAAACGCAACCGAATTCCCGAGCGACCGTGGCCTATTATCCACAGTTCACCTGGTGCGGGCTGCGCGATCCCCTCCCCGCAACCTCTCTAGCGGCAATCCGCCGGGGCGATCAAGGGCGGAATCTGTCGCTTGTGCCTCTGCCATGGTCCACTATAGAGGCACATCGACAGGGCCGGACTTCACGGGAAACGGAACAATATGGTGCGCAACGGACATTTGAAACTGGCGACCGGCCTGCTGCTGGCGACAGCCACACTGCTCAGCGCCTGCGGCGGCGGCCGCGAGCGGCCCCGCGCCGACCTCGCCGCCTCGCGCGTCACCAGCATCGGCGTGAACAGCTATTTGTGGCGCGCCAGCCTGGAGACGGTCGCGTTCATGCCGCTCCTGCAGACCGATTCGAGCGGCGGCGTCATTCTGACCGACTGGTATGTGAACCCCGGCGCCACCAACGAGCGGATGAAGCTGACCGTCACCATCCTCGACCAGGACCTGCGCGCCGACGCGCTGCGCGTGGCCGCCAGCCGGCAGACGCTGGTGAACGGCCAGTGGGTCGACGCGCCCGTGCAGGCCGCAACGACGCAGAAGATCGAGGAAGTCATCCTGACCCGCGCGCGGGATCTGCGCCGCCGCGCAATCGGCTAACGTCCGGCGGCCGACGATCCGGCGGCTGACCAATCACGCCCGCGCCACCTGCGGGCACAGGAAGAATGAGGCAAGCGGTGAGCGAGAGACGCTTTAACCCGGCCGTGGCGGATGCCCGCTGGCAGGCCGTCTGGGACGAACGACAGACCTTCAAGGCCGGGACACGCCCCGGCGCGCCGCGCAGCTATGTGCTGGAGATGTTCCCCTACCCCTCCGGGCGCATCCATATCGGCCATGTCCGCAACTATTCGATGGGTGACGTGCTGGCGCGCTTCCGCCGGATGCGGGGCATGGACGTGCTCCACCCGATGGGCTGGGACGCCTTTGGCATGCCGGCCGAAAATGCCGCGATGGAAAAGCGCGTGCACCCCGGCGAATGGACCCGCGCCAATATCGCGGCGATGAAGGCGCAGCTCAAGAAGCTCGGCTTCGCGCTCGACTGGAGCCGGGAACTGGCGACCTGCGAGCCGGATTATTACGGCCATGAGCAGGCACTGTTCCTCGATCTCTACGCAGCGGGCCTCGTCTATCGCAAGGAAAGCGCGGTCAACTGGGACCCGGTCGACATGACCGTGCTCGCCAATGAGCAGGTGATCGACGGCAAGGGCTGGCGCTCGGGCGCGCCGGTCGAGAAGCGCAAGCTGAGCCAGTGGTTCCTGCGCATCACCGATTTTGCCGATGAGCTTCTGGAGGGCCTCACCACGCTCGACCAGTGGCCGGACAAGGTGCGGCTGATGCAGGAGAACTGGATCGGCAAGAGCAGCGGCATGCAGTTCCGCTTCGCGCTGGAAACGCCAGTGCACGGGCTGGATACGCTGGCGGTCTTCTCGACCCGGCCGGACACGCTGTTTGGCGCCAGCTTTGCCGCCATCGCCGCCGATCATCCCCTCGCGCTGGCGCTGGCGCAGGAGAATGAAGACCTCGCCGCCTTTGCCGAGCAATGCCGCCGCAGCGGCACCGCCGCGATCGATCTGGAGACGCAGGAGAAGAAGGGCTTCGACACCGGCCTGTCCGTCGTCCATCCCTTCGATCCGGACTGGGCGCTGCCGCTGTTCGTCGCCAATTTCGTGCTGATGGACTATGGCACCGGCGCGGTGTTCGGCTGCCCGGCGCACGACCAGCGCGACCTTGATTTCGCGCGCAAATATATGCTGCCGGTCGAGCGCGTGGTGGCGCCCGCCGGCGAGGAAACCGCGCCGATCCATGACGAGGCCTATACCGGCCCCGGCCGCCTCGTGAACTCCCGCTTCCTCGACGGCATGAGCGTGGAAGACGCGAAGGCCGAGGTGATCCGTCGCGCCGAGGCGGACGGCTGGGGCAAGGGCACCACCGTCTGGCGGCTGCGCGACTGGGGCGTCTCGCGCCAGCGTTACTGGGGCACGCCGATCCCGATCATCCATTGCGGCGATTGCGGCCCGGTGGGGGTGCCCAAGGACCAGTTGCCCATCGTGCTGCCCGAGGATGTCAGCTTCGACATTCCCGGCAATCCGCTCGATCGCCACCCGACATGGAAGCATGTCGACTGCCCGAAATGCGGCAAGCCGGCCCGGCGCGAGACCGACACGCTCGACACCTTCGTCGATTCCAGCTGGTATTTCATCCGCTTCGCCAGCCAGCCCGGCGACAAGCCGTTCGACCGCGCCGAGGCGGAGAGCTGGCTGCCGGTCGGGCAATATATTGGCGGCGTCGAGCATGCGATCCTGCATCTTCTCTACGCTCGCTTCTGGACCCGCGCACTCAGGCATATCGGCCTGATCGACGTGGCCGAGCCGTTCACCGGCCTGTTCACGCAGGGCATGGTCACGCACGAAACCTATCAGGCGCCGGACGGCCGCTGGCTCGCGCCGGACGAGGTCGCCATCCAGAACGGCAAGGCAAGCATCGTCGCCTCCGGGGAAGCCGCCACGATCGGCCGTGTCGTCAAAATGTCCAAGTCCAAGAAGAATGTGGTGGACCCGGACGACATCATCGAGCGCTATGGCGCCGATGCGGTGCGCTGGTTCATGCTCTCCGACAGCCCGCCCGAACGCGATCTGCCATGGACGGAATCCGGCATCGAGGGCGCGTGGCGCTTCGTCAACCGGCTGTGGCGGCTGTTCGGTCAGACCGGCGAACGGGGCGACGGCGCGGCGGATGCGGCGCTCGACCGCAAGCTCCACCAGACCGTCGATATCGTCGCCAGGGACATCGAGACGCTGGCCTTCAACAAGGCGGTCGCGAAAATCTACGAACTGACCAACGCGGTCGAGAAGGCGAAACCCTCGGCCAGCCGGGCGGCGGCGATCCGCGCGCTGGCGCTGCTGGTCGCGCCGATGACACCGCATCTCGCCGAGCAGGCCTGGGCCGAGATGGGCGAGACCGGCCTGATCTCGGACGCCGCATGGCCGCTGGTCGATCCGGCGCTGCTTGTCGACGATCAGGTGACCATTGCCGTGCAGGTGCAGGGCAAGCTGCGCGACACGCTGACCGTGGCCAAGGGCACCGACAAAGCGACGCTGGAAAGCCTCGCGCTGGCCGCCCCCAATGTGCAGCGCCTGCTGGACGGCGCCACCCCCAAGAAGGTGATCGTGGTGCCTGACCGCCTCGTCAATCTGGTGATCTGATGCGCCGCGTCGCGCTTTGCCTCGCCCTGCTGGCCGGCCTGTCCGCCTGCGGTCTCCAGCCGCTCTATTCCGGCGGCCACAGCGGCGCGGCGGCGCAGGCGCTGGCCGGCGTGCGGATCGCGCCGATCGCCGGCAAGGATGGCTGGCTGATGCGCAATGCATTGCAGGACCGCCTTGCCGCCATGGGGCAGGGCGAGCCGCGCTATACGCTCAAGGTCCAGCTCGATGATCGCATCGAGGGGCTGGGCGTGCGCGCCGACGATACGGTGACGCGCGAGCGGCGGACGCTGCGTGCGCGCTATCAGCTGATCGACACGGCCAACGACACCACCCTGCTCGACGAGACCGCCGGCTGGGACGCAGGCATCGACGTGGCCAGCAGCGAATATGCCACGGTGGCGGCGGAGGACAGCGCGCTGGAGCGACTGACCGAGATCGTCGCCGACCGCGTGCTGGCGCGCATCGCCCTTGGCGCGCGGCAATGATGCGCCATAGCGGCGCGCGTTTCGACCGGTCTGTGATCGGCCCGCCGGTGGCCGGCCAGCGCCGCACGCCGGCTGGCGACACGGACGGTCGCGCAGCCTCCCGCCCGCAAGGGGCCGGTGTGGCCGCCACCCGGATTGATCGCCGCGCCCTGCGGCAATGTCGCCCCGCTCAAGATCCCGGCGCGACCGGGGCCGATCACGCCTGGCCGCCTCGCCGCGCCCCGCGCCGCAATGCCCCGCTGCTGCGCGACCGGGTTGCGCGCGCGCCTGTGGCAGCGCGAGACGAACAGCCCCGACACAGCGCCCCGCAGGCGCCCCTGCCCGCCGCGATCTTGTCGCGCGGCGCATCGCCAGCGCCATGAGCCTGCGCGCCGACAATGCCGCCGCGCTCAAGGCGCTGGACATGCCGGCCGAGACGACCCGCCTCTATCTGCTCTACGGCCCGGATGAAGCAGGCAGCGAGGCGCTGTCCGCCCGGTTCGCCAAGGCGATGGGCCCGGCCGCCGAACGCATCGATCTGGATGGCCCGGCCTTGCGCTCCGACCCCGCCCGTCTGGCCGACGAGGCCGCCGCCATCTCGATGTTCAGCGAGCGGCGCTGGGTGCGCGTGCAGCCGGTGGGCGAGGAAGCTCTGCCCGCCGTCGAGGCGCTGCTGGAAGCCCCGGCCGCCGGCAATCCGGTGGTGCTCATCGCCGGCAATCTGCGCAAGACCAGCAAGCTGCTGACCCGGGTGGACGGCCACAAGGGCGCCCTCGCCATCGTCAGCTATGCACCCGAGGGCCGCAATGCCGATGCGCTCGCCGTCACGCTGGCACGCGAGCTGGGTCTCGACCTGCCCGGCGACATGGCCCGCCGCCTGATCGCGCTGACCGGCGGCGAGCGCGGCCTGCTCGCCGGCGAGATCGAAAAGCTCGCGCTCTATCTCGACGCCGCGCCGGACAACCCCGTCGCCGCGACACCCGAAGCGCTCGACGCGCTGGGGGCGGAGGGCGGCGAGCAACAATTGTTCAAGGCGGCCGCCATCATCCTGTCCGGCAATATCGCCGGTGCGGAGCGGGAGATCGCCTGGCTGCGTCGCACCGGCGGTTCGCTGGCGGGCTTGCTGCGCATCACGCTGCAGCGCGCCATCGGGCTGGCGCAGGCGCAGGCCGGGCTGGGCCAGCGTTTTGGCGGCGGACGCGGCGAAGAAGAGCTGACCGCCCGCTGGAGCGGGCCCCATCTGGACCGCGCCATCCACCGCCTGGCGGAGGCGGAGCGCACCAGCCGGCTCTCCTATGGCGTCGGCGAGACCGTTCTCGCGCAGGAACTCATCACCGTCGCCCGACTCGCCGCACGAGGCCATTGACGGGCCATCTGGCCGTTGCCCCAAGCCCGCCGCCAAGGCAGGCCCGCGGCCCGCGAGCCCGGCTTTATGGCGATCCAAAACCCGCCCCGCCGCATCCTGCCGGGGCGTCCACCCGATCGACAGCCCGCGACATGAGCCCGCGCGGCGATCGTGAGGATCATCTCCGCCGCGCGCATGAAGGCAGGATGCCGTAACGGAAAAGAAACCATCATGGTCTTCCGGCATCCGTCATGACCGCGATCGCCCTGCTACAGACAGGGGCTTTTTGGTCACACCTCCCGCGACCCATGCGAGCATCCGCCGGGTCGGGACATGCGGGCCGGCACGTTTCGGGTGCGGTGACATCGTTTTACAACATCACCCCCAACGACATATTTTATGCATTTTCAGCATCTATCTTGATGCAATCGATAGGTTTTAGGGAAGTTACGGACATCGCATCCACGCGCGACGCAACATTATGTTGCGGACCGCCCTTCGATCCTTTCGCGCCACTGCACACCATGTTGCACAAACAGCACATTCGACTCGAAAGACTGTGCTTTAACCATCGTTAACCTTTACAGCTCAATGAGAGTGACGGCATTTTCATTGTCATTACGAACAGGGCCAGATCGGCTGCATGCCAGCCCTTGCCGTAAAGCATCGGACTGACCGCTTGATGTTCACTCCAAGCAAGGGACTGGATCGTGAAAAAACTCTCCTCGCAGACACTGCTCAAGGCCGCTGCCGCGCCGGCCGTTCTGGGCCTGGCCCTGTTGTCCTCCACCGCTCATGCGCAGGACGCGCAGGGCGTCGATGAGAGCGAAGGTCCGGCCATCATCGTCACCGGCTCGCGCATTGCGCGGCCGACGCTCGATTCAGCCATTCCGGTCACCACCCTGTCTGCGCAGGACCTCATGCGCGGCGGCCAGACCAATGTCGGCGACGTGCTGAATGAGCTGCCATCGCTGCGGTCGACGTTCAGCCAGGCCAACTCCACCCAATATATCGGCACGGCCGGCCTCAACTTTCTCGACCTGCGCGGGCTGGGTGAGCCCCGCACCCTGGTGCTGGTCAATGGCCGTCGGCACGTCACCTCGTCCGAAGGCGACTTCCTTGTCGACACCAACACCATCCCCACCGATCTCATCGAGCGGGTGGATATCGTCACCGGCGGCAACTCCGCCGTCTATGGGTCGGACGCCATGGCCGGCGTCGTCAACTTCGTGCTCAAGCGCAATTTTGACGGCCTCAACCTGAGCGCCCAGTCCGGCGTCTCTTCCCGTGGCGACCGCGGGACGCTGCGGGTCGCGGGCACATTCGGCCATAATTTTGCCGATGGGCGCGGCAACATCTCGCTTGCGCTGGATTATACCAACGCCGATCCGCTGCTCAACACGCAGCGCCCCGGCCTCACCGGCGCGTTCTCGGGGCGCAAGCAGTTCCAGCTTGTCGACGATCCGAGCCTTGACAACACGATACCGGACCGGCGCTTTCTGACCGGCATCCACAGCTTCGGCTTTTCCAACGGCGGCTCCTTCATCGCCTATAATGGCGATACGATTACCGATTGCGGCGTAGCGGCGGGCTGCCTGTCCAACGACTTCCCCCGCGTCTTCCTGTTCCAGCCGGACGGCTCCTTGCGCGAAAGCAGATATGGCATCGATTTCCGCCCCGCCGGCTCGGGCAATAATCAGGGGGGTGACGGCGCCACGCTGACCGACAGCGGGACGTTGCAGCCGGGCTACAAGCGTTATGTCGCCAACCTGATGGGCCATTATGATGTGTCCGAAGGCTTCCGGCCCTTTTTCGAGGCCAAGTTCGTCCGCGTGGACGCCTTCTCCCAGGGCGAACCCACCTTCTCGCAAGGTGGCGAGCAGGGGCTGGACGAGGATGGCAACCCCTTTGATCCCTTCAATTATCTGATCTACACGCCGATCTCGCTGGACAATGCCTACCTGTCACCGGCAGCGCGGGCGACGATCCAGTCGCTGCTGCCGGCCGGATCGACCTATTTCAACCTTAACCGCAATAATCTCGACCTCGGCACGCGGGATGAGAAGAACCGTCGCGATACGTTCCGCATCGTCGTGGGCGCCGAAGGCACGTTCAACGGCGACTGGCATTATGACTTCAGCGTCAATTACGGACAATTGAGGGCCAAGTCGCTCTTCCTCAACAATCGCATCGAGCAGAATTTCTATAACGCCATCGACGCGGTCTATAACGGCAATAACGATATTGTCTGCCGCATCAATCAGGTGACGGTCACCGATCCCAACTGCCGTCCGCTGGATATATTGGGCAATGGCCGGGCCAGCCGGGAAGCCATCAACTACATCAACACGACCTCGTCGCGCACCGGCCGGGCGAGCCAGCTGGATATCTCCGCCAATATCGTGGGCAACAGCTCGCAATGGTTCGAGTTGCCCGGCGGCCCGATCGGCTTCGCGATCGGTGCCGAATATCGGCGCGAAACCGCCTCCTATGCCTATGACGAACTGGTCTCCAGCGGCGCGACGTTCCTGAACGCCATTCCGGACTTCAACCCGCCGTCCTTCACGGTGAAAGAGGCCTATGGCGAGATTAATCTGCCGCTCATCAGGGATGTGAGCTTCGTCAACGAACTCTCCATCAGCGGCGCGGCGCGCGTGGCGGACTATAAGGGCTCGGCCGGCACGGTCTGGGCTTATAATATCGGCGGCATCTATTCACCGGTGCGGGATATCAAGTTCCGGGTGAATTATTCGCAGTCGGTGCGCGCCCCGACCCTGAGCGACCTCTATGAATCCGCATCGCAAAATTATGCATATGTGGATGACCCTTGTGACGTGAACTTCATCAACACCGGCAAATCGACCCGTGCGGCCAATTGCGCGGCGGCCGGCGTTCCCGCCAATTTCGTGAATCAGTTCACGCGCTCGGGCACGCTGGAAATCTTGAGTGGCGGCAATCCTGATCTGGAAGTCGAGAAATCAAAGAGCCTGACCTATGGCGTGATCCTCCAGCCGCGCTTCCTGCCGGGCCTGTCCATCACGGCTGACTATTATGACATCAAGATCGAGAATGTGATCTCGGCCGTCGACGCCCAGCAGATTCTCGATGGCTGCTATGATGGCCCCACCCTCGACAACAGCTTCTGCGACCTGATCTTTCCGCGCAATGCCAATGGCACCTTCCAGTTGCCCGCGCTGTTGCAGAGCAGCCTGAACTTCGCGCGGCAGCGCGCGAAGGGCATCGATCTCGACATGATTTACGACCATCGTTTCGATGCGGACAACCGGCTGCAATTGCGCTTCGTCGGCAACTGGGTCCGTATGCGCAACGATTATCCCTATCTCGATGAGCCCGACCAGCCGGAACGTCTGAAGGGCGAGTTGGGCGATCCCATCCATGCCTTCAACGTCTCGGCGGATTACAGCTACAAGAGCGTCACGCTGGGTTATGAGCTGCGCTATATCGGGCGCCAGTCGATCACTGACTGGGAAGCGCAGCACACCACTTATGGCGTTCCCCCGCTGGACCCCTATTATGCGGACGTCGTCTATTACCCGTCCGTGGTCTATCATAACATCCGCGCATCGATCGACATCGACAAGCGGTTCACCTTCTATGGCGGCATTGACAATCTGACCGACAAGAAGCCCCCCTACGGCCTGCTGGGAACGGGCGATGGCGACGCGATCTACGATAATGTCGGTCGGTTCATGTATGCGGGCGTCCGCGCCAAATTCTGATCAGGCGCACATGACAAAAAAGGGGGGCAGCTTTCCGCAAGCTGCCCCCCTTTGTCGTTGCGGCCGGCAGGCCCGGCTCATTCCGTGCGCAGCACCAGCCCGCCATCACCCTCATCGATCCGCACCGTCGCGCCATCTGGCACGTCGCCGCGCAGGATGAGGTCGGCGAGCGGGTCTTGCAGATATTTCTGCACCGCGCGCTTCAAGGGCCGGGCGCCATAGACCGGATCATAGCCCACCCGGCCGAGCCAGGCGCGGGCGGCGTCGGTCAGGTCCAGCGTCACCTTGCGGTCCTTGAGCAGCTTGCCGACGCGGGCGACCTGAATATCGACGATCGGCGCCATATGGCCCGCGCCCAGCCGGTGGAACAGGATGATCTCGTCCAGCCGGTTGAGGAATTCGGGGCGGAAATGCGCCCGCACCGTCTCCATCACCTGATCCTCGACCTTCTCCACCGGCTCGTCGTCCGCCAGCCCAGCGATATACTGGCTGCCAAGGTTGCTGGTCAGCACGATGATCGTGTTGGTGAAATCGACGGTGCGGCCCTGCCCGTCCGTCAGCCGGCCATCGTCGAGCACCTGCAGCAGCACGTTGAACACGTCGCCATGGGCTTTCTCCACCTCGTCGAACAGCACGACCTGATAGGGCCGCCGCCGCACCGCCTCGGTGAGCACGCCGCCTTCCTCATAGCCGACATAGCCCGGCGGCGCGCCGATCAGCCGCGAGACGCTGTGCTTCTCCATGAACTCGCTCATGTCGATGCGCACCATCGCATTGTCGTCATCGAACAGGAAGCCGGCGAGCGCCTTGGTCAGCTCGGTCTTGCCGACACCGGTGGGGCCAAGGAACAGGAAGCTGCCCAGCGGCCGGTTGGGGTCCTGCAAGCCGGCGCGTGAGCGGCGCACGGCGGTGGAGACCGCCTTCACCGCATCGGCCTGCCCGATGACGCGCTTGCCGAGGTCCGCTTCCATATTGAGCAGCTTCTCGCGCTCGCCGGCCATCATCCGCTCGACGGGAATGCCGGTCCAGCGCGCGACCACCGCGGCAATATCCTCGCTCGTCACTTCCTCGCGCAGCATCGCGCCCTTGGCGGCGCCCTGCGCCTCGGTCAGCTTGCGCTCCAGCTCGGGGATGCGGCCATAGGCCAGCTCGCCCGCCTTGGCGAGATCGCCCGCCCGCTGCGCCTGCTCCAGTTCGCTGCGCGCGCCGTCGAGTTGCTCCTTGATCCGGCTCTCGCCCGCGATCTTCTCCTTCTCCGCCTGCCAGCGCGTGGTCAGCTCGGCCGATTGCTGCTCCAGATTGGCCAGATCCTCCTCCAGCGCGTCGAGCCGGTCCTTGCTCGCCTGATCGGTCTCCTTGCGCAGCGCCTCGCGCTCGATCTTGAGCTGGATGATCCGCCGGTCGAGATTTTCAATCTCCTCGGGCTTGCTCTCCACCTCCATGCGCAGGCGGCTGGCGGCCTCGTCCATTAGGTCGATCGCCTTGTCCGGCAGGAAGCGGTCGGTGATGTAGCGGTTGGAGAGCGTCGCGGCGGAGACCAGCGCGCTGTCGGTGATCCGCACGCCATGGTGCAGCTCATATTTCTCCTTGAGCCCGCGCAGGATGGAGATGGTGTCCTCCACCGTCGGCTCGCCCACGAACACCGGCTGGAAGCGCCGCTGGAGCGCCGGGTCCTTCTCGACATGCTTGCGATATTCATCGAGCGTGGTCGCGCCGATGCAATGCAGCTCGCCACGCGCCAGCGCCGGCTTGAGCAGGTTGGAGGCGTCCATCGCGCCTTCCGACTTGCCCGCGCCGATCAGCGTGTGCATCTCGTCGATGAACAGGATGATGTGGCCCTCGGCCGCCTTCACCTCGTCGAGCACGCCCTTGAGGCGCTCCTCGAACTCGCCGCGATATTTGGCGCCGGCGATCAGGCTGCCCATGTCGAGCGCCATCAGCGTGCGATCCTTGAGCGTATCGGGCACGTCGCCATTGGCGATGCGCAGCGCGAGGCCTTCCGCGATCGCGGTCTTGCCGACGCCCGGCTCGCCGATCAACACCGGGTTGTTCTTGGTGCGGCGCGCGAGGATCTGGATGGTGCGGCGGATCTCCTCATCCCGGCCGATCACCGGATCGAGCTTGCCGCTGCGCGCGGTCTCGGTCAGATCGCGCGCGAACTTCTTGAGCGCGTCATAGCGATCCTCGGCCGAGGCGGTGTCCGCCGTCTTGCCCTTGCGCAGTTCGTTGATCGCGCCGTTGAGCGCCTCGGCCTTCACGCCCGCGGCGGCGAGCGCCTTGCCGGCGGCCGTGGTGGAGGCGAGCGTGAGCGCCAGCAACAGCCGCTCGACGGTGACATAGCTGTCGCCTGCCTTCTGGGCGATCTGCTCGGCGGCATCGAGCACGCGCACCGCGTCATTGTCGAGCCCGGGCGCCTGCTGCGCGCCGGAGCCGGAGACCGCCGGCACCCTGGCCAGCGCGGCATCGGTCTCGCGCAGCGCGATCGAGGCATTGCCGCCCGCCGCTGCGATGAGGCCGCTCGCCATGCCCTGCTCATCCTCAAGCAGCGCCTTCAACAGATGTTCGGGGCTGATGCGCTGATGGTTCATGCGGATCGCGACGGTCTGCGCGCTTTGCAGGAAGCCCTTGGCCCGGTCGGTGAATTTTTCGAGGTTCATATTGTCTCCCTTCGCCAACCAAGAGATAATGTTGCCAATATGCAACACAAGGGGCCGCCGCCCGATTTCTCGCCGCCATAAGGAGCAACGTCACAACCCGGTATCAGTTGCCCGCTAGTGACCGGAAAGACGCCGCCACAACCCCGTCAGCCGCCAATCTCCTGAAGCAGCGCCTGCCCGTCCGGCCCGCTCCAGTCGAGCGCGCCGACGATGCGGGCGACTTCCTTGCCATGGCCATCATAGAGGATGGTCGTGGGCAGCGTGCCGGTGGCGTAATGGAAGCCCAGCGCATTGTCCGGGTCGAGCCATGTCCTGAGGCTGGTCAGCTTGCGCGCCTCCCAGAAGGGCGCGACGCCGCCGGTTTCCTGATCCTGCGAGATCGCCACGACGCTGATCCCCTGCGCCGCCGCACTGGCAGCCACCTTGTCCAGCGCCGGCAATTCCGCGACGCAAGGCGCGCACCATGTCGCCCACAGATTGACCAGCATCGGCTTGCCCGCCGCAACCTTCTTGAGCGTTGCGGGCGTGCCGTCGATCGCGGTGAAAGGCTTGTCCGGCATCGCCTCGCCCTTGTGGCTGCGGTCGACGATATGCTTGAAGACATCATTGCCGGCCGCATCATCGCCGGCCGTCGGCGGCACCTCGTCGCTCGTCACCTCGTCCGGCGTGGCCCCCGCCTGATTGGCCGCGCCTTGCACCGTCTCCCCGGATTGCTTATCGCAGCCGCTCACGGCCAGCGAGAGGCCGGTCAGCAAAGCAAGGGCAAGTTTGAGGCGCATGGCAGACTCCGAAAATAACGGCGCGAACAGCATGTGGGGCGGGCGTTTCGCGCAGGGACCCGCCGCCGTCATGCGCGAGATAAATGCCTCGCTCCCCTTCGACAAGCGCTTGTGGCGGCAGGATGTGGCCGGATCGATCGCGCATGCCCGCATGTTGGGGGCGCAGGGCATCTTAAGCAAGGCCGATGCCGACATCATCGTCGCCGGGCTGGACGCCGTTGCCGCCGAGTATGAAGCAGGCGACCTGCCCGACGATCTCGACCTTGAAGATATCCATATGGCGACCGAGACGCGCCTTGCGGCCAAGATCGGCCCGGTCGCCGGGCGCCTGCACACGGCGCGCTCGCGCAACGATCAGGTGGCGACGGATTTCCGCCTCTGGGTGCGCGACGCGACGGACGATGTGCTGGCCGCCCTCACCGCGCTGCAACGCGCGCTGGTGGCGCGGGCGCAGGAGCATGCCGAGGCGGTGATGCCCGGCTTCACCCATTTGCAATCCGCCCAGCCGGTGACGCTGGGGCATCATCTGATGGCCTATTATGAGATGATCGCGCGGGATATCTCGCGCTTCTCGGATGCGCGCAGCCGCATGAACCGCTCGCCGCTCGGTGCCGCCGCGCTGGCCGGCACCGGCTTCCCCATCGACCGGCAGATGACCGCGCAGGCGCTGGGGTTCGACGGGCCGACGGACAACAGCCTCGATTCCGTCTCCGACCGGGATTTCGCGCTCGATTATCTGATGGCGGCCGGGCAGTGCGCGCTGCATCTCTCGCGCCTGGCCGAGGAATTCGTGATCTGGGCGAGCCAGCCCTTCGGCTTCATCAGCCTGCCGGATGCCTATTCCACCGGCAGTTCGATCATGCCGCAAAAGCGCAACCCGGACGCCGCCGAACTGGTGCGCGGCCATGCCGGGCGAATCCTCGGCTGCATGACCAGCCTGTGCATCACCATGAAGGGCCTGCCGCTCGCCTATTCCAAGGATATGCAGGACGACAAGCCGCCGGTGTTCGAGGCGCATGACCTGCTTGGCCTCGCCATCACGGCGATGACCGGCATGGTCGAGACAACGACCTTCCGCACCGAGCGGATGCGAGGGCTGGCCGAATCCGGCTTCGCCACCGCCACGGACCTGGCCGACTGGCTGGTGCGCGAGGGCGACGTGCCGTTCCGCGAGGCGCACCATATCACCGGCCGCGCGGTGAAGGCTGCCGAGGAAGCCGGCCTTGGCCTCGCCGATCTGCCGCTGGAGACGCTGCGCGCGATCGACCCGCGTATCGATGAGCGGGTCTATGCCGTGCTCACGGTCGATGCCTCGGTTGCCAGCCGCAAGAGCCATGGCGGCACTGCGCCCGATCAGGTGCGCGCGCGCATCGCCCAGGCGCTGGCCGCACTGGACGCGCCGCGATGATCCGTCCGCTGGTCCCGCTCGCGCTGCTGGCCGCGCTCGCCGCGTGCGGATCGCGCACGAGTCTCCATCCGGAACCCGGCATGACCGCCGTTCCCAAGGCGGCGGCGGCCGACCGCGCGCTGACCGCCGACGAGCTGATGCGCCCTTCCACGCAGGCGCAGCCGGGCCGGCAATCCGACCTGATCGGCCGCTCCGTGGCACGCAAGGCCGACCCGTTCGATCTGCCGCCCGGCGCTCATGATGGCGAAGCCGGGGCCCCCGCGGACGTGACAACGGTCCCCCGTCCAGACAATGTCGCGGCCGACGAGCGCGGATCGGACGGGCCCTCGTCGACCCGGCATGAGAGGACCAATCCATTCGCGTCCACGCCGGCCGCGCCTGACAATCAATAGAAAGCCGCCCATGGACCATTTCAATTATCGCAACGGCGTGCTGCACGCCGAGGATGTGCCCCTGTCCCGCATCGCCGATGCGGTCGGCACGCCGGTCTATATCTATTCGCGTGCCACGCTGGAGCGCCACGCCCGCGTATTCCGCGACGCGCTGGCCGGCCTGCCGCGCACCCATGTCGCCTTCGCGATCAAGGCCAACCCCAATCTTGCCGTGCTCAAGGTGCTGGCGCGTGAGGGGTTCGGCGCCGATGTCGTCTCGGGCGGCGAGATTTCCCGCGCGCTGGCGGCGGGCATGCCGGCCGGGGACATCGTCTTTTCCGGCGTCGGCAAGACGCGGGCGGAGCTGACGCAGGCGCTCGAACAGGGCGTCGGCCAGATCAATATCGAGCTGGAGGAAGAGGGCGTCGTCCTTGCCGAAATCGCTCGGGCGATGGGCAAGCGGGCGGACGCCGTGCTGCGCGTCAACCCCGATGTCGACGCGGGCACCCACGCCAAGATCGCGACCGGCACCAAGGAAGGCAAATTCGGCGTGCCGATCGATCAGGCACACGGCATCTTCACGCGGCTGGCCGCCCTGCCCGGCCTCCATATGCGCGGCATCGCGCTGCATATCGGCAGCCAGCTGTTCGACCTCTCGCCGCTCGAAGCCGCCTATGGCAAGGTCGGCGCGCTGGTGGCGGATCTGCGCGCGGCGGGCCATGTCATCGACCGCGTCGATCTGGGCGGTGGCCTCGGCGTGCCCTATGAGCGCGGCAAAATCCCGCCCAGCCCGGCCGATTATGGCGCGATGGTCGCCCGCGCGACCAAAGGCTGGGACGTCACCTTGATGTTCGAGCCGGGCCGCGTCATCGTCGGCAATGCCGGCGTGCTGCTGACCCGCGTGATCTGGGTGAAGCCGGGCGTGCTGCATCCCTATGTGATCGTCGACGCCGCGATGAACGACCTCATCCGGCCCGCCATGTATGATGCCTGGCATGATTTCGAGGCGGTGTCGCCGAGCGGCGAGCGCATGGTCGCCAACATCGCCGGGCCAGTGTGCGAGAGTGGCGACACCTTCGCCATGGGCCGCGACATCGATGCGGTGCAGAGCGGTGATCTTGCCGTGTTCCGCACCGCTGGCGCTTATGGCGCGACGATGGCGAGCACCTATAACAGCCGCCCGCTGGTGCCCGAAGTGATGGTCGATGGCGACAAATTCGCCGTGGTCGCCGAGCGGATCCTGCCCGAGGCCATTCTTGCCGCCGAGCGGGTGCCGGACTTTCTGAACGACTGAGCGACGGGCGCCGGGCCGATCAGGACGGGGGCGTCGCCACGCCGATCGTCCCGCCGATCGGGCCCGGCCGGCGCGCAGGCGACCGGGCACCGTCATGGCGATGTCTCGCGCGCCCACGCCGCGCCCTGCTGATGTCGGCTCGGCGCACCTCGACTTCGCCCGGCGCGACCGGATAGGGTGCCGCCATGCATAGCCTGCCCATCTTCGTCCGACTCGCTGATGCGCCGGTCATCCTGATCGGCACAGGCGAGGCCGCGGACGCCAAGCGACGACTGATCGAGCGGGCCGGCGCCCTGCCGATCGCACCGGACGACGTGCGGGCGCAGAATGCCCGCCTCGCCTTCATCGCGCTGGAGGATGATGCCGCCGCACAGGAGGCCGCGGCAGAACTCAAGGCGCGCGGGCTGCTCGTCAATGTCGTCGACCGGCCGGCGCTGTGCGATTTCACCACGCCGGCCATTGTCGACCGCGCGCCGGTGCTGATCGCAGTCGGCACCGGCGGGGCATCGGCTGGCCTCGCCAAGGCGGTGCGCCAGCGCATCGAGCAATATCTGCCGGAGCAGCTGGGCACCCTGGCTACCGCGCTCCAGTCCGCTCGCGGCGCCTTGCGGGCACGCTGGAGCGATGCCCGTGCCCGGCGGCTGGCGCTCGACGCGGCCCTTGCGCCCGGCGGCGCGCTCGATCCGCTGGCGGAACTTGCCCCCGGGGCGGTGCCAACATGGCTGGCGAACGCCGACAACCCGCCCCATGGCCGCACCGAGACGATCCGGCTCACCTCGACCGACCCGGAAGACCTGACCCTGCGTGCCGCGCGGCTGCTCGGCGAGGCGGACCGGATCATCCACACAACCGCCGTGCCCGCCGCGATCCTCCACCGCGCCCGCGCCGACGCCGAACGCCTGAGCCGCATGCCCGACGAGCCCGCACCGGGGCTCACCGTGATCCTCACCATGGCGCAGGATAGGAGCCCATCATGACAGCAGCCGTCTCCATCGCGCTGGATGCCCGCGCCGACCTGGGCGAAGGCCCGCGTTGGCATCAAGGCGAGCAGCGCCTCTACTGGGTCGATATTGCCCGCAACGAACTGCATCGCTTCGACCCGGCCAGCGGGCGCGACGAGGCGCGCCGCTTTGCCGCGCCGGTCGGCTGCTTTGCTTTCCGCGCGCGCGGCGGACTGGTGCTGGCGATGAAGGACGGGCTGGCGCTGCTCGATGACTGGACCGGGGAACCGGCCCCCTTCGGCGACCAGATTTTTGCCGGCCGCCCGGATCTGCGCAGCAATGACGGGCGGACCGATCCGGCCGGGCGCTTCTGGGTCGGGAGCGTCAACATGGCGAAAAGCGCGCAGGACGCCGCGCTTTACCGGATCGACGCGGCGGGCCACTGGACGCTGGTCGAGAATGACATGATGACCTGCAATGGCGCGGCCTTCAATGCGGACGGCACGGCGTTTCGCCATGCCGATACACCCACGCACAAACTGCGCGGCTATGCCGTCGATCCGGCCACAGGCGCTCTGTCCGGCCGCACGGTCATCCATGCGTTCACGCAGGGAGCGGGGCGGCCGGATGGCGGCTCTTTCGATGCCGAGGGCTGTTACTGGAGCGCGCTGTTCGATGGCGGGCGGGTGGTGCGGCTCTCACCGACGGGCGAAATTCTCCAGACCGTGGCCCTCCCCGCCAGCCGGCCGACGATGATCGCCTTTGGCGGGGCGGACCTGCGCACCGCTTATGTCACCAGCGCCCGCACGGGCCTGTCCGATGAGGCGCTGGCCGCGCAGCCGCATGCTGGCGCGCTCTTCTCCTTCCCCGTCACCGTGCCGGGGCTGGCCGAAACGCCCTTCGCGGGCTGACACGCAGGCGCCATCAGCCGCCGCGACGCACCCCCCATATCCCCGGCTCGGCGATCAGCGGGATGATCGGCATATCAGCGCCCTGCGCGAGCGGCAGCGCCGTCTCGCAGCGCGCGCATTGCGCCGTCGTGCGCCCGATCAGCCAGTGCGTGCCGGCGCAACCGGGGCAATAGTTGAGCGTGCCGGGGTGATAATTGAGCGCATAATGGGATGCGATCGCCAGCGCGCGGGCGCCGGCATGCGGGGTTGCGGCCCTCCCTTGGGCCATGTCTGCTTGGTGGGTCATGATCCAGTCCCTTCCTTCCTGCGCAAACGTGCGAGACTCAGCCCAGTTCCCGCCTGGCATGGCCTGTCTCGATCAGGGACAGGCCTCGCCCGACCCCGCGGACCGGCTTGACTCCAGCCGTAATGATTTTATTATGATATCATCATAATCGGGAGACCCGTCATGAACGCATCCTCGTCCGCCTCATCCGCTCGCAGCCCGGCGCTGTTCGCCTCGCAGGAGCGCATTGCGAGGACGCGCAGCGGCTATGGGATGCTGCTCGTTCTGGTGGCGCTGCCGATCCTGACAATCGCCACCGTGCTGTGGGCGGTATCCCAGGATCATCGTTTTCTGGCCGGCAGCGCCGGTTGGGTGGGCGGCATTCTCATCGTGCTGACGCTGGCCGGCTTCTACATGCTGCAACCCAACCAGTCGGTCGCGATCACGCTGTTCGGCGCCTATCGCGGCACGGACCGCATGACCGGGCTGCGTTGGGTCTGGCCCTGGCTGCGGCGCCAGAAAGTCTCGGTGCGCGCCAACAACATGGTCTCGGAAAAGCTCAAGGTGAATGACCTGCGCGGCAACCCGATCGAGATTGCGGCGCAGATCGTCTGGCGGGTGACCGACACCGCGCAGGCACTGTTCGACATCGAGAATTACAAGGCCTTCGTCATCGTCCAGACCGAGGCGGCGGTACGCTCGATCGGCGCACGCTACGCCTATGACGACCTGGAGCATCGCGAGGAAATCACGCTGCGCGGCAATCATGAGGTGGTGAACAGCGAACTGCGCGACGTGCTGATCGCCCGGCTCGAGGTGGCCGGCATCACCGTGGACGAGTGCGGCCTTACCCACCTGGCCTATGCGCCGGAAATTGCCGGCGCGATGCTCCGGCGCCAGCAGGCCCAGGCAGTGGTCGCCGCGCGGCAGACGCTGGTTTACGGGGCCGTCGGCATGGTCGAAATGGCGCTGGACGAGCTGAGCAAGAAGAATGTCGTCGAGCTGGACGACGAGCGCCGCGCCGCGATGGTCTCCAACCTGATGGTCGTGCTCTGCGGTGAACGCGACACGCAGCCGGTGGTGAATGCCGGCTCACTCTACCAATAGGAGCGCCGGTCCGGCGACGATCCTGTGACCCAGCCCCCCAAGACATCCTTTGCGCTGCGACTCGACCCTGCGCTTTACGACGCCTTGCAACGCTGCGCAGCGGCGGAGCTGCGCAGCGCCAATGCGCAGATCGAGGTGATGCTGCGCGAGGGTCTGGCCAGACGCGGCGTCGCGCTCGCCCCGCCCAAAGCGCGGCGGCGCGGCCGACCGCCCAAGACCGACGCTGCGGACTGAAGACAGGTGGAGATGCCCGCTGTGGCCGCGACCACGGCTGAATCACTGGCCGGAAGGAGGCACGCTGATGTTCCGCAAATTCCTCGATGATGGATATTGGTTCCTGCCCAAGCGCTATGGCTATGGCGCGGGCCTGCCCATCGCCTGGCAAGGCTGGGTGGTGTTGGGTGCATATCTCGCCGCCCTGCTCGGCCTTGCGCTGGTCATCCCGGCCCTGCGCGGCGCGGCGCAGGCCGGCGCCGTGATCCTCGCGCTGCTCCTCACCGCCGCGCTGATCGCCATCACCCGTCGCCGGACGCGCGGCGGCTGGCGATGGCGCTGGGGCGAGGACGACTGAGGCTGATCCGAATGACTGGCCGGGATAGTCCGGTCATGCTGCCCCCGTCTCCGGACCCATGCGCGACATGATCGGGCGAGCCGCCTCTCCGTTCGGCCCCGCGCTCAGGCACGACCCGCCACATTTGGGAGCGGCAGCCCAGGTGCCGAATGGCCGCCCGCAAGCATCCGCCCGACAATCCCCGTATCCGCCCTCGCAACCGCTCCGCCCTGCCGCTATAAGCACGACCATGTCGATGCCTGTCCTGACGAGTCCCCGCCATGTCCGATCATAATGCCAGCCTTCGCCCCTGGCGCGATATCGCGCGGCGCGAGTGCCGCCAAATCATGGTCGGCAATGTGCCCGTGGGCGGCGGCGCACCGGTGACGGTGCAGACGATGACCAACACGCCGACATCGGACGCGAAGGCCACGATCGACCAGATCCGCCGCTGCGAGGAAGCCGGCGTGGACCTGATCCGCGTCTCCTGCCCGGATGTGGAGAGCACGACGGCGCTCAAACAGATTGTCCGCGCGTCCCGCGTGCCGATCATCGCGGATATCCACTTCCACTATAAGCGCGCGCTGGAAGCGGCCGATGCGGGCGCGGCCTGCCTGCGCATCAACCCCGGCAACATCGGCTCGGCCGCGCGCGTCAAGGAAGTGGTGGACGCGGCCAAGGCCAATGGCTGCGCGATCCGCATCGGCGTGAATGCCGGCAGCCTCGAGAGGCATCTGCTCGAGAAATATGCCGAGCCCTGCCCCGAGGCGCTGGTGGAAAGCGCGCTTGATCATATCAAGCTGCTGCAGGATCAGGACTTCCACGATTACAAGGTCGCGGTGAAGGCCAGCGACGTGTTCCTCGCCGTCGCGGCCTATATGCAGTTGGCCGACGCCGTGGACTGTCCGCTGCATCTGGGCATCACGGAGGCCGGCGGGCTGATCGGCGGCACGGTGAAAAGCGCGATCGGCATCGGCAATCTGCTCTGGGCCGGCATTGGCGACACCGTCCGTGTCTCGCTCTCCGCCGAGCCGGAAGAAGAAGTGCGCGTCGGCTATGAAATCCTGAAGGCGCTCGGCATCCGCACGCGCGGCGTCCGCGTCGTCTCCTGCCCCAGCTGCGCGCGGCAGGGGTTCGATGTGATCCGCACCGTGGAGGCGCTGGAAACGCGGCTCCAGCATATCAACACGCCCATCTCGCTCTCGGTGCTCGGCTGCGTGGTCAATGGCCCCGGCGAAGCGCGCGAGACCGACATCGGCATCACCGGCGGCGGCCACGGCAAGCATATGGTCTATCTTTCCGGCGTCACCGACCATCATGTGCAGGACGCCGACATGATCGACCATATCGTGAAGCTGGTCGAGGCGAAGGCCGCCGAGATCGAGGCCGCCAATGCCGAGGCCGAAGCAGGCAAGCTCGACAGCGTCGCGGCGGAGTGAGCGCAGACGGCGGGCTGATGCTCATGCTGAATCGGCGGGGAGTGATCGCGGGACTGGGCGGGACCGGCCTTGTTGCCCTGGCGGGTTGCGGCCAGCGCGCCGCCGCGGGGTCGGCTGACGATATGCTGCGCGAGGCGCTGGTCGCGCTGGAGGCGCAATCCGGCGGCAAGCTCGGCGTCGGCATTCTCGATTGCGCCAATGAAGCCCTGGTCGGCCACCGGCTGGACGAGCGGTTCACCATGTGCTCGACCTTCAAGCTGCCCCTGGCCGCGCTGATCCTGACGAAGATCGACACCGGGGACATGGCGGCGGACGCCACGCTGCCGATCAACCGCGCCGATCCCGTCGGCCATGCCCCGGTCGTGCAGGCCCGGCTCGACGCGGGGGCAACGCGCATGGCCGTTCTCGACCTGTGCGAAGCCGCGCAAACACAGAGCGACAATGGCGCGGCCAACATCCTGCTGCGCGCCGTGGGCGGACCAGCGGTGCTGACCGCCTTTTTCCGCGCGCTGGGCGATGAAACCTCCCGGCTCGATCGCTATGAGCCGGACCTCAACACCAGCCATGATGGCGATCCGCGCGACACGTCGACGCCCGGCGCGATGGCGGGAAGCCTGCGGGCCATCTTCACCGGCGAGCGGTTGTCCCCCGCCGCGCGCACGCGGTTGACCGACTGGACCATCGCCACGCAAACCGGCCTCGCCCGGCTGCGCGGCGGCCTTCCCCCAGGCTGGCGCGCGGGCGACAAGACCGGCACCTACGCCGGCGACGGCAGTTTTGCGGGCAAGGCCAATGATGTCGCGATCTGCTGGCGCCCGGATCGGGCAGAACCGTTCATCATCACCGCCTTCCTCGAAACCGCCGCGAATAGTGCCGTTCCCGCCAATGACGCCATCATCGCGCAGGCAGGGCAGATCGCCAGCCACTGGATCGCCCGACGAGGCTGAGCCCCGTTCGAGCGGAGCCTGACGGCGCCCCGCCGCAAAGGCATCACATGGAAAACAGGGACTCTTGACGGCGACTCCATGAAAGTGGATTGTGCGCCGGCGGAACATTCCGAGCACACGCGCGCATGGGCGGGGCTCACAGCAGCGGAGACAAGCGCAGATGGCAGGCCGGGCCCCCGTCAATCGGACCCCCGAATGGCAGGCAATGCTGCGTCGCAGCCTGATCCGCATCGGCACATTGACCGGCGCGGTGGCCCTCTACGCGCTCGCACTGTTCCTGCTGCTCGCGATGCTCGGCTACAAGGCAAGCGACGGCGCGATCAACACCGCGGCGGGGCCGGACGTCGGCAACCTGATGGGGTCCGCGGGCGCCTGGGCGGCAGATTTGCTCTACACGCTGGGCGGCGTGGCGGCGCTGCTGGTGCTGCCGCTCATCCTTGTTTGCGCGCGGCGCCTCTGGGCGGATCAGGACATGGCCGGCTGGCAGGGGCAGATCGCCAAATGCTGCGGCGGCATCATCTTGATCGGCACCGCGCTCTGGCTGCTCCAGCCCGAGCCGCTGGTCGGCCTGCCGGCGCGCTGGGGCGGTGTGATCGGCTTTCTCGGCGCCAATGGCATCACCGTCCTCACCGCCAAGCTCGGCGCCTCGGTCGACCGCTGGGCGCAGTGGCTGCTGCTCGCCATCTGCCTCGGCACCGGCCTGTGGCTGTGGGTGCGCAGCCTCGCGCTGGACAAGCCGCTCTGGCATCTGGCGCGACCGGCCATGCCGGGCGTCGGCCTGCTCCGCCGCGCTTTCTCGCGCCGCAACACCGAGGATGGCGATGACGTCGCGCAAGACGAGCCCCATGATGCGCGCGAGGCCGCTCCGCGCCGGGCGGTGGACGACGCGCCGCGCCAGCCCATCACCATTCAGGCGCCACCCGCCAATGCGGTGCCCAAGGCGTTCGGCCCGGTCTCCGGCCAGAGCGACCTGTTCGGCAATGATGCCCTGCCCTCGCCCGACCTGCTCTCCCCCGCCTCGGAAGCCGCCGTCAGCAAGATCGACCGGCAGGGGCTGGAGCGCAATGCCCGCCTGCTCGAAAGCGTGCTCGACGATTTCCATGTGAAGGGCGCCATCACCGAGGTCCGCCCCGGTCCGGTCGTCACCATGTATGAGCTGGAGCCCGCGCCCGGCATCAAGGCCAGCCGCGTCATCCAGCTGGCCGACGATATTGCGCGCAACATGTCCGCCCTCTCGGCCCGCGTGGCAACTATTCCGGGCCGCACCGTCATCGGCATCGAGCTGCCCAATGTGAACCGCGAATCGGTGGTGCTGCACCAGCTCATCACCAGCAGCGCCTTTGCCGAATCCAAATCGCCGCTGCCGATCATTCTCGGCAAGAATATCTTCGGCGAGCCGGTGATCGCGGATCTGGCCGCCATGCCGCATCTGCTCGTCGCCGGCACCACCGGCTCGGGCAAGTCGGTCGGCCTCAACGCCATGATCCTCTCGCTGCTCTACCGGCTCACCCCGGACGAGCTGCGGCTCATCATGATCGACCCCAAGATGCTGGAACTGAGCATCTACGACAATATCCCGCATCTGCTCTCGCCGGTCGTCACCGAGCCGGCCAAGGCGATCCGCGCGCTCAAATGGGCAGTCGAGCAGATGGAGGACCGCTACCGGATGATGGCCGCCATCGGCGTGCGCAATCTGGCCAATTATAACGAGAAGGTGCGCGCCGCCCGCGCCAAGGGCAAGGCGCTCGGCCGCCGCGTGCAGATCGGTTTCGACGAGCAGACCCGCCAGCCCATCTATGAGGATGAGGAGCTGGATTATCAGCCGCTGCCGCAGATCGTGGTGGTGGTCGACGAGTTGGCCGACCTGATGATGACCGCGGGCAAGGAAGTCGAATTCCTGATCCAGCGCCTCGCCCAGAAGGCGCGCGCGGCCGGCATCCACCTGATCCTCGCGACGCAGCGGCCCTCGGTCGACGTCATCACCGGCGTCATCAAGGCCAACCTGCCGACGCGCATCAGCTTCTTCGTCACCAGCAAGATCGACAGCCGCACCATCCTGGGCGAACAAGGCGCCGAGCAGCTGCTGGGCAAGGGCGACATGCTCTACATGGCGAGCGGCAAGGGGCTGGTGCGCGTGCACGGGCCGTTCGTAAGCGACGACGAGGTGCGCCATGTCGCCGACCATTGGCGCAGCAAGGGCCATCCGGACTATATCTCCGCCGTCACCGAGGAGCCGGAAGATGGCAGCTTCGCGCTCGATGGCGTCGATCTGGGCGATGACAGCGCGGATGCCCGCCAGTTCCGCAAGGCCTGCCAGCTCGTCTTCGAGAATCAGAAAGCCTCGACCAGCTGGCTCCAGCGGCAGATGCGCATCGGCTATAACAGCGCCGCGCGGCTCATCGAGCGGATGGAAGAGGATGGCCTTGTCGGCGCGCCCAACCATGTCGGCCGCCGCGAAGTGCTGCGCGATGAAATGGGCAATCCCAAATAACGCAGCGCCGTCCGGCATGGCCCGCGCGGAAGCGCCCCATATCCGGACTGCCATGAGAGATGCCGGCCAGCGCCGATATCCTCGACCAGCCATGACAGGCGCGGCGCGGACCCGGCGACGCCGGACAATCTAAAGGCGAACGCCCGCCGTCCGCCGATTTTCCGCGCACTCATCCGTGGCGGCGGGCTATCGCGCTCCTGAACGGCTGTCCCGCAACCGGCCTAGGGCCGCTCCGGCAGGCAGCCGAAGCCGTCCTTGAACCGCGCCGACCGCCGCGCCATCAGCGGGACGGATGCCATGACGCGCTTGTTCGGACCATCCTCGGCGTAGCGGACGAGCGCCATCCAGTCGATACCGACAAGGTCGCCCTGGCAGCTCGCCAGATCGCGGCCGTCCACATAGCGGCATGAGCAGGCGGTGCGCGCGCCAAGCCCGGCGGCCAGCTCGGCCTGACGCTGCCAGCCGACCCAGTGGACCGCCACATAGAAGGCGACCAGCGCCAGCGGCACCCACAGCAGCCGGCGCGCGGCGCGAGTCGCGATTTTGAGATCCCCCTTCATGATGGCGCTGATAGGGATGCTGCTGGCGAAGATCAAAGGATCGCGCACGGGCTGCCCTGCAGGCCCACCTCGTCGCTCGCCCGCTGCCGACAAAACCACCGCGCAGCGAACAGCAGATCGAGACACAGGATCGATGACGTCGCGCGTCTGAACACCGCCATCCTGCGCGCGCGCAGTCCCTTGAAGCTGGCACGACCTGCGTGGCACCGCGTAAGTCATCCGGGTGCGTCCATCGCGCGATCGCGTCGCGTCTTTGATCCGAAAGGCCGGCCGCAGCATGCCGCGACCATGCTGCCGATGCATCGCTGGCGGCGGGGCCTCCCGCCACCCCGCCCGGCTGCGCAAAGGGCACAGGAAAGCCCACCCCCCGTGCCATCATGACGGCCGTGATCGCCGCGTGCCCTTTCGCGATCGGGCATGATAGGGGACGACGATGAGAATCAACATGTTCCGTCGCTGGCTGATCGTTCTGGCCGGCACTGCCCTGCTGGCCGGGCCGAGCGCTTCCCAGCAGACGCCAGCCGCTCGCTATACCGTGTTGGCGGAGAGTCCCGGCCTCTCCCGCGAGGCGTTGCGCGCGGCGATCGACCCGCTGTTCGATACGGACACGGAGCCGACCGCGGGCGAGACACGCGCACTCATCATCATGCGGCGCGGAGAGGTGATCGCGGAACGTTATGCGCCGGGCTACGGACCGGACAGCCGCTTCTCTTCATGGTCGATCGCCAAGACGGTGACCGGCCTGCTCGCCGGCATCATGGTCTCCGACGGACGGCTGGCGCTGGACGATCCCGCGCCGGTGCCAGCCTGGCACCAGCCGGGCGATCCGCGCGGGGCGATCACCCTGCGCCACCTTCTCCAGATGCGCTCGGGCCTGCGCAACGAGGAGCAATGGCGGCCGGCCATCCACAGCGACACGCTCGACATGCTGGTCGGCGATGGCGCGCGCGATCAGGCCGCTTTCGCCATCGGCAAGCCGCTGGTCCAGACGCCGGGCGACCAGTTCGCCTATAGCAGCGCGACGAGCATGATCCTGACCGGCATCATGACCCATCAGCTCACCGCCAGCCGCACGCCCCAGGTGCGGCGGGACGCCATGGCGCGCTTCATCGCCGCGCGCTTCACCGGGCCGCTCGGGCTGACCAGTTTCAGCCCGGAATATGACGAGAGCGGGACGCTGCTCGGCGCCGCCATGATGCATATGAACGCGCGTGACTATGCGCGACTGGGCGAGTTCATCCGCCGGCGCGGCAACCTCGACGGCCGGCAGATCCTCTCGGACAAATGGTTCGACCTGATGACCGCGCCCTCCCCCGCCAACCCGGCCTATGGCATGCATATCTGGCTCAACCGCGCGAGCGAACAGACCGCGCTCTTCCCCGGCGAGGCCCCGCCCACGCTGATGGCGGCTGGCGGACAGCGCGGGCAATATATGCTGATCTCGCCCGAGCAGGGGCTGGTCATCGTGCGCCTCGGCGTGACGCGGGACAGCGAGATGGACGCCCTGCGCGCAGCGATGGCACGGCTGGTGCAGCGCTTTCCGAATTAGGTGAAAGACTGTCAGACGTTGGTGCGCCGACCATGGCGGACTGGCGGGGCTGAGCATCGATCCGCCCGAGCCGCTTCAAGATCGTAGGCAGTAGATGATCCCGCGCACGACGTTCATCGTCTCTGCCACATCGCGAATGGCGATCGTGTCATAGCCCGCCGCGCGCACGGGATCGTCATTGCCGCCGGGGTAGATGGCGTCGCCCAGAAACAGGATGTCCTCGCCGCCAATCCCCGACTGCGCGATCAGACGGCGGACGGCATAGGCCTTGTCGATCCCCTTGCGTGTCACATCGATCGAGGTGGAGCCTCCGACATTGATCGAGAGATCGGGCAGCATCGTCCGCAGGATGGACTGGAGTTTGCGACGTTTGGCAAAATCCGGGTCCCAGGCCTGCTTGGCCGCGAGCGGGGCTTGCTGGCCGAGGCCTGAAAAGGTGATCTGCGTGCCGCGATCCTCGATCTTCTCACCCCAGACCTGCTGATCGGCAAGGCCGGCCTGTGTCACGGCGTCATCCAGCGCACGCACGATCTTCTCGCGTTCGGCGGCATCGAAACTGTCGGCATAGATGCAGTGCCAGTCGCCATCCTGAAAGCAGTAGAGCTTGGTGCCCGTCGTCGGCATGATGAACAGCCGCTCGAGCCGGGCGCGCCGGGGGAGGCGCGCGACGACCTGGGTCTGGAACTGCGGCCAGTCCCCGCCCGAAATGATCGATACGGCAGCAACATCGAGCAGATCGGCCAGAAGATCTGCCATGTCCGGCTCGATCGGCTGCTTGCTTTGCGCCAATGTGCCATCAAGATCGAAGGCGATAAGCTGTTTCACGCGGGGCTGCTCCGGTTGTTGACGATGGGTGAGGCGGATCGCCGGCGCACACGCAAGGGGCGATCAGGATCGTGCAGCCGGCATGACGCGTCCCTGCCAGCCGTTTCACCGCCAGCCGCGTTCAGGCCATGTCCGGCATCGCGGCCGGAGGGGGTGGCAGCCGGGGCACTCATCCTGCGGACAGCATCGGCAACAGGATGGTGTCAATCGCCTGCGCCACGCCGTCCTCGTCATTGGAGCCGGTGACACGCATGGCGCAGGCGCGCACCTCGTCCGGGCCCTGCCCCATGGCGATCGACAGGCCGGCGCGCCGAAACATCGCCATGTCGTTGCGCTGGTCGCCAATCGCGGCCACGGCAGCGAGCGGCACGCCCGCGGCGGCCGCCAGCGCCGCGACGCCATCGCCTTTGTTCGCGGCCGGCGCGGTAATATCCAGATAATAGACCTGCGACCGGATCACCGTTGCCGCCGTTCCGAGCGCGCCGGCGACCTGTGGTTCCAGCCCCGCCAGCATCGCATGATCCTCCGAGACGGCGACGATCTTGTCCACCGCGTCAAGCAGCTGGCCGAAATCGCCGCCAACTATGGGTTGCTGGTTCGCCGCCTTGCGCTCGGCGACATCATGGGTGCCGTCCAGTCGGTCGACATGCCAGCGCCCGGCACGGAACAGCCATTTGACGACGCCGGGCCGGTCGATGAGGGCAAGCGCCTGCTGGGCCGTCTCGGGCGAGAGCCGGGCGGCCGAGAGGATGCGGCCATCCGGCTGGATGATCGTGCCGCCGTTGAAGGCCGCCAGCGGCGTCGTCAGGCCGAGCGCCTGCGCCATCCAGAGCATGCCGCTGGGCGGGCGGGCGCTGATCAGGGCGATCGGGACACCCGCCGCCATAAGGCGCCTTGCCGCCGCGATGGTCTGCTCGCTCAGGCTTTTGTCCGAGCGGACCAGGGTGCCGTCAATATCGGCAACCAGGAGGCGCGGCACCATCATGCGATGGGGTGCCATGCCCGCCCATCGCGCGCCAGCAAGGCGTCGGCATCCGCGGGGCCGGTGCTGCCGGCGGCATAGTCCTGCGGCTCTCCCGTGCGCCAGGCATCGAGCAATGGCTGCAGGGCGCGCCAGCCGCCCTCCACCTGATCGGCGCGCTGGAACAGCGTCTGATCACCCATCAGCACATCGTAGATCAGCGTCTCATAGCCGGTGACGTGGCCGAGCTGGAACTGGTCGGCATAGCCAAAGCGCAGACTGGCCGGCACGATCTCGACCAGCGGCCCGGGCTGTTTGACCGCCATGTCGAGCTGGAGGCCTTCATCGGGCTGGATTTGCAGCACCAGCTGGTTGGGCGGCAGCGTTCCGGCCGGCCCATCGCGAAACAGGCTGAGCGGCGCATCGCGAAAGCGGATGACGATCTCCGTATCGCGCGCCGCCAGCGCCTTGCCGGTGCGCAGATAGAAGGGCACGCCATGCCAGCGCCATGTCTCCACCGCCAGCTTGAGCGCGACATAGGTTTCCGTAGTGCTATCGGGCGCGACATGAGGCGTTTCGCGATAGGCGGCGAGCGTTTCGCCGCCGGCCGAGCCGCCACGATAGCGGCCACGCACGGCGTCGCGCGGGTCGATCGACCGGACGGCGGCGATCACCCTGGCCTTTTCGGCCCGCAGCGCTTCGGCATCGAGGCTGTTGGGCGGCTCCATCGCCACCAGCGAGAGCAGCTGGAAGAGGTGGTTGGGCACCATGTCCCGCAAGGCGCCGGTGGCGTCATAAAAAGCGCCGCGCGTGCCGACGCCGATCGTCTCGGCCGCCGTGATCTGAACATGGTCGACATAATGATTGTTCCACACCGCCTCGGTCAGCGCGTTACCGAAGCGGGCGACGATGATGTTCTGGACCGTCTCCTTGCCCAGAAAATGGTCGATGCGATAAATTTGCGCTTCGTGCGCATGGATGAGGATATCGGCATTGAGCGCTTGCGCGGATGCCAGATCGGTGCCGAAGGGCTTCTCGATGACGACACGGCGAAAGCCCGCGCCCTCATCGAGCAGCCCTGCCTTGCCGAGATTTTCCACGATCGGCGCGAAGAAGGCCGGGGCCGTGGCGAGGTAGAAAACGGCATTGCCGGTGAGCCGCCCGGCCAGCGCGGCATACAGGCGATCCTCGGTGAAATCGCCGCGCTGATAGGCGATGCGGCCTTGCAGCCCCTGCCATGCCGGGTCATCCGCCACGAAACTGCCCAGGTGGCCGCGCAGCGCGGCATCATCATGGTCGCCATGGCCGATGCCGAGAAAGCTGGTGCCCGCATCCAGCAGCCCGGCGCGCTCGAGATTGACGATGGCTGGCATCAGCAACCGCCGCGCCAGATCGCCCGTCGCGCCGAAAATGATGATCGTCGATGGCGGGGCAACCGGCGCGCGCTTCATTGCGGCATTTCGACATGGCCGCCAAAGCCGAAGCGCATCGCGGAGAGCAGCTTGTCGCCAAAGGTGGAATCGACCCGGCTGCGATAGCGGGCGAACAGGGCGGCGGACAGGACATAGACAGGCACCGCCTCCTCCATCGCCGCCTCGATCGTCCAGTGCCCCTCCCCGCTATCGGCGACCCGGCCGCTATAGCTCTCCAGCATCTGGTCCTTCGCCAGCGCATCGGCGGACAGGTCCAGCAACCATGAGGAGATGACGCTGCCGCGCCGCCAGACTTCCGCGATATCGGTGAGGTTGAGCGTGAAGCGCTCGTCCTCGGGCAAGCTCTCCGACGCCTTGCTTTTGAGGACATCGAACCCTTCGGCATAGGCCTGCATCAGGCCATATTCGATGCCGTTATGGACCATCTTGACGAAATGGCCCGCGCCCGCCGGACCGGCATGGATATAGCCCTTCTCCGCGCGCGCATCGGTGCCGTGTCCGTTCTTGCGGTTGGGCGTTTGCGGGATCGTGCCGCGCCCCGGCGCCAGCGCCTCGAAGATCGGATCAAGGGCGTCGACCGCCGCCTTCTCCCCGCCGATCATCATGCAATAGCCGCGCTCCAGCCCCCATACGCCGCCGGAGGTGCCGACATCGACATAGATGATCCCCCTGGCCGCGCAGGCTTTCGCGCGGCGGATATCATCCTTGTAGAAGCTGTTGCCGCCATCGATGATGATGTCACCCGGCGCGGCGAGGTCCAGCAGGGTCTCGACCATCTGCTCGGTCGGCTCGCCCGCCGGCAGCATCACCCAGAAAATGCGCGGGCTCTGGAGGCTGGCGACGACCTGCTCGACGGACACCGCCCCGCTCGCGCCATCCGCGACGACCGCGTCGACCGCCTGCTGATCGCGGTCGAAGCCGATGACCGCATGCCCCGCCAGCATCAGGCGCCGCGCGATATTCGCGCCCATCCGGCCAAGGCCGATCATCGCAAGCTGCATCTATCCTGTTCCTTTCATCGAGGGTCTGGTCATCAAGGGATTGGCCCTCAAGGGGCGGGCTCGGCGAGAAAGGCCGTGCGCTTGGCGGCCACCGCATCGAGCAGCGCATCATTGGCCTTGGCAAACTGCTTCACACCATCATCGACCAGCGCCGTCGTGACGCCGGCCAGATCGAGCCCCAGCCGGTCGGCCTGCGCCAATATCTGCCGCGCGCCATCCAGATCGGCCGTCAGCGTGGGCGCGACCACGCCATGGTCGCGAAAGGCGTCCAGCGTCTTGGGCGGCACGGTGTTGATCGTCTCCGGACCGATCAGCTGCTCGATATAGAGCGTATCGGGATAGGCCGGGTCCTTGACGCCGGTCGAGGCCCAGAGCAGCCGCTGCACCATCGCGCCTTGCGCCGCGAGCGCCTGCCAGCGCGGGCTGGCGACCATCTCCTGATACCAGCGATAGGCGAGCTTGGCATTGGCGATGGCGACCTTGCCGCGCAAGGCCTTGAGCGCCGCAGCCTCCTTGTCGCCCGCCGCCACCCGCGCGTCGATCGCCAGATCGATCCGCGTATCGATACGACTGACGAAGAAGCTGGCGACCGAGGCGATGCGGTCAATCGGCTCGCCCTTGGCCAGCCGTGCCTCCAGCCCGTCCATGAAGGCGGTGGCGACGGCCTTATAGGCGTCGATCGCGAACAGCAGGGTGATGTTGATGTTGAGCCCGTCGGCGGTCAGCTGGCGGACGGCAGGCGCGCCGGCGGCCGTCCCCGGCACCTTGATCATCAGATTCGGCGCGGCGACCAGCCCCCACAACCGGCGCGCCTCGGTGATCGTCGCATCGGTCTGGTTCGCAAGATAGGGCGAGACCTCAAGGCTGACATAACCGTCCTTGCCGTGCAGCCGGTCGTAAACAGGGCGCAGATCGGCGGCGGCCGCCTTGATGTCGGCAATCGCCTGACTTTCATAGGTTTCCTGCACATCGGCATCCGTCTTGCGGAGGAAATCCCGGAAACCCGCATCATAGGCATCGCCATGGCCCATCGCCTTCTCGAAGATCGACGGGTTGGAGGTGACGCCGGTGACGCCATCCCGCTCGATCAGCGCCCGCAGGCCGCCCTGCTGGAGAAAGCCGCGTTCGAGGAAATCGAGCCACACCGCCTGCCCGGCGGCGTTCAGTTGCCTGAGCGGATCAGGGTTGCTCATGTGCATTTCTCCATCAGATCGCGCGCGACCTTGCAGACATTGTCGAGAGTGAAGCCGAATTTTTCCTGCAGCTGCGCGATCGGGGCCGAGGCGCCGAAGCTCGCCATGGTGATCGTCGCGCCATCCGCGCCAACATAGCGATCCCAGCCCAGCGCGCCGCCCTGCTCGACGGCCAGCCGCGCGCGGACGGTCGGCGGGAGAACCGTGTCGCGATAGGCGCGGTCCTGCTTCTCGAACAGCGACCAGCTCGGCAGGGAGACGACGCGCGATCTGACGCCCTCGCTCGCCAGCCGCTCATGGGCAGCCACCACGAGCGGCAGCTCCGAGCCGGTGCCGATCAGGATGATCGCCGGATCGCCCGCGCAATCGCCAAGGATATAGCCGCCTTTCGCCACGCCGGACGCGGCGGCATAGCGGCTCCGGTCGAGCGTCGGGATCGCCTGGCGCGAAAAGATCAGCGCGGTCGGCTCGGTGCGGGTCGCAAGCGCAATCTGCCAGGCGACGGCGGCTTCATTGGCGTCGCCGGGACGGATCGTGTCGAGGCCCGGTATCGCCCGCAGGGCAGCGAGCTGCTCGATCGGCTGATGAGTCGGGCCATCCTCACCCACGCCGATGGAATCATGAGTGAACACGTAAATCACCGGCAATGCCATCAGCGCGGCAAGGCGCATCGGCGGGCGCATATAATCGGAGAAGACCAGGAATGTGCCTGTGTAAGGGCGAAGGCCACTCACCGCCATGCCATTGGCCACCGCCCCCATCGCATGCTCGCGAATGCCGAAATGCATATTGCGGCCGCCCGGTGTTGCGGCCTCCAGCGAGGGCGCATCCTTCACATCGGTCTTGGTCGAGGGAGAGAGATCGGCCGCGCCGCCGACCAGCCACGGGATGTGCGCGGCCAGCGCATTGAGCACCTTGCCACCGGCGTCGCGGCTGGCGATGCCCTTGGGATCAGCCTCGAACTGCGGCAGTCCCTCGTCCCAGCCGGACGGCAAATCACCGGTCCGCATGGCGTGCAATTCGGCAGCGAGATCGGGATAGGCCGCGCCATAGCGCGCGACCATCTGCTCCCATTGCGCCCGCAGCGGCCGGCCACGGGCGGAGACGGCTTGTGACACAGCCTTCCTGGCCGCTTCGGGCACGAGAAACTGCGCCTCTTCCGGCCAGCCATAGCTGTGTTTCGCACCGCGAATTTCCGCCTCGCCGGGCGCGTCGCTATGTGCCTTGCTGGTGCCCGCGCGGGTCGGGAAGCCGATGCCGATCACCGATCGCACGAGGATCAGCGTGGGCCGGTCGTCGGTCGCCCGGAACGTCCGCACCGCCGCGGCAAAGGCGTCGACATCCTCGGCATCCTCGACGATGAGCGCTTGCCAGCCATAAGCCTCGAAGCGCTGCGGCACGTCCTCGTCAAAGGCGAGATCGGTGCCGCCCTCGATGGTGATATGGTTGCTGTCATAGATCCAGCAGAGATTGCCGAGCCGCAAATGCCCGGCCAGCGAGGCGGCCTCGCTCGCCACCCCTTCCATCAGGTCGCCGTCCGAGCAGATGGCATAGACATCATGGTCGAACAGAGGGAAGTCCTCGCGATTATAGCGGTTCGCCAGCCAGCGCCCGGCAATCGCCATACCGACCGCATTGCCGCAGCCCTGCCCGAGCGGGCCGGTGGTGGTCTCGACGCCGGTGGTGTGGCGATATTCGGGATGGCCGGGCGTGCGGGAGCCGAGCTGGCGGAATTGTCTGATGTCATCGAGACTGACGGCGGGGTGTCCGGTGTGCCGCCCCGGCGCATCGATTTCCCGCACATCGGCCAGATGCAGCAGCGCGTAGAGCAGCATCGAGGCATGACCGCAGGAGAGGACGAAGCGATCCCGGTTGGGCCAGTCCGGCACCTGCGGGTCCGTCCGCAAAAAGCGCGTCCACAGGCAATGGGCGACGGGGGCGAGCGCCATGGGCGTGCCGGGGTGGCCGGAATTCGCCTTCTGGACCGCGTCCATGGCGAGCGTGCGGATGGTGTCGATAGCAAGGCGCTCGGCCGAACCATCCTCACGGACCTGCGGGCGATCATAGGGAATTTCGACAGGATTTTCGGCAGTCATGGTGACGGACGATCCTTTCGGCGACAATTTCATAACCCGGCAGCCGCGTGATGGTTGCGTCTGCGCGGGGTTAATTTTCGTCGATCCGCCGATCCGTGCGAACGACGCCATCGGCCGTGCCGAGATAGAGCGTATCGATCTCCGTCAGGAACAGGCCATGCCCCAGAACACCCGGAATGCTCGCCAGTTGCGCAGCGCGCGCGGCGGGATCATCCAGCCTGTCAAACTGGCAATCGAAGATGATATTGCCGTGATCGGTGCGGGCGGGCGCCGCCGCCCCATCGCGGCGCAATGTGGCCACGCAACCAAGCGCCGCCAATTGCCCGGCGACGAACGCGCGCGCGACCGGCAGCACTTCCACCGGCACCGGGCGCGCGCCCAGCCTTGCCACGGCTTTTGTGTCATCGGCGATGGCGATCATGCGCCGCGCCGCGCTGGCCACGATCTTCTCGCTCAGCATCGCCCCGCCGGCGCCCTTGATGGCGCGGAAAGCCGGATCAATCTCATCCACCCCGTCGATCCCGAGATCGACCTGCGCCATTTCCGCCAGATCCAGCAGGGGAATGCCCGCCTGCCGGGCCATCTCGGCCGTGCGCATCGATGTGGCGACGGCGCGTATCGCCAGCCCGCGGGCGATCCGGTGCGCCAGCGCGGCGATCGCAAAAGTCGCCGTGCTGCCGGTGCCGAGGCCGATGAGCATGCCCGCGCGCACCTCGTCCACCGCGGCCTGCGCCGCCGCGCGCTTGCGATCCTCGATCCGGGGCCAGGCTCCATCCATCCACGCACCGCCGCAGCTGTTTGTCGATGAAATGACCATGCGCTGGATCATTGCGGCTGGCTAGTGCGTTGAGAGATCAGGCACCCGAGCAGCAAGCAGGATTCCATCATGACAGACACGGAGCTAGCCCCCCTCCCGCCCGATATCTGGACCTTTCTACCGGCGGCGCTGACGCCGGACGCGCGGCGCACCGTGCTGCGACCGCTCAAGCCCGATTACCCCCCCGCCTATGCCACCAGCGAGGGCGACCGCACGCACAACATCATCGCCCGCGTGCTCGGCGAGGATGAGCAGATGCTGGAGGGCGGCCTGCAACAACTGGCCAATCTCACGCTGCATCGCCATCGCAACCGCCGCAAATTCCTGCTGCGCCGCTTCGACGAGCTGGCCGCCTTCGTGCCGGCCGGGGTGGTGCTGGACGAGCGCTGCAAGCTGCTGATCGGCGCGATCTTCAGCGAGGAATATTCCTTCGAGGCGGCCGCGCTGTTCAATCCAAGCATCGTGCGGCACTGGGACCAGAGCGGCCTTGCACCCGGCGCGATCCGCTTCGTCATGTCCCTGCGAGGCATCGGGGAAGGACATATCTCCTCCGTGACATTCCGCACCGGCACATGGCTGGCGGACGGCACGGTGACCATCGACGCGCCGAGCCCCTATGCCGCCCCGCCGATCATCGAGCCGATGGACGATCAGCCGGACGAGGCCGCGCTCCGGCTCCATTTCGAAAATTGCCGGGACCTGTCCGAAGCCGTGCTCTTCCCGGTGGCGCCGAGCCAGAAGCAGGGCATCGAGGATCTGCGCCTCGTCGCTTTTCAGGACGATGACGGAACCACCCGCTATCTGGGCACCTACACCGCGTTCAGCGGCAGCGCGATCCGCCCGGAGATGCTGACGACGAACGAGTTTCTCCACTTCTCGATGCGTCCCTTCAGCGGCAGGTTCGCCGTCAACAAGGGCATGGCGCTCTTTCCGCGGCGCATCAACGGCCGCTATGCGATGCTCGGCCGGCAGGACAATGAGAATATCTGGCTCATGTATTCGGACGATCTCTACCAGTGGGACGAGGCGCAACTGCTGCTGGGGCCGCATTATCCATGGGAAGTCGTGCAGATGGGCAATTGCGGATCGCCCATGGAAATCGACGAGGGCTGGCTGGTGATGACCCACGCGGTCGGGGTCATGCGCAACTATACGATCGGCGCCTGCCTGCTCGACAAGCAAGACCCCTCGAAGCTGCTCGGCCGGGCGCGGCTGCCGCTGCTCGCCGCACAATCCGACCAGCGCGACGGCTATGTGCCCAATGTCGTCTATAGCTGCGGGGCGTTGCTCGATGGCCGCCGCCTGCTCCTGCCTTATGGCGTGGCCGACAGCCATGGCGCCATCGCATCGACAACGGTGGACCAGATCCTGCAATATCTGGAATGATCGGGGCGCCCCGCCCTACAGGTGGAACCACCCCTCGATCACGGTGCGGCACTGGCCCGAGAGGATCGCCCGATTGCCATCGAGCTGGCAGCCGATATGGCCGCCGCGTGCGCTCGCCTGATAGGCGGTGAAGCGATCACGATGCAGGCGACCCGCCCAGTAGCGGGTGAGCAGGCCATGCGCCGAGCCGGTGACCGGGTCTTCGTCAATCCCGGCGCCGGGCGCGAAGACGCGGCTGACGATATCGGTCTCCCGCCCCGGCGCGGTGGCGATGACAAGCAGATTGCCGGCGCGGGCAAGCGCGGGGAAATCGGGCGTAAGGGCACGGACGGCATCTTCCCCTGCATAGACGAAGAGCAGGTAGCCGCCGTCCCGCCAATGCGTCTCGACCGGCGCGGGGCCGCCGAGCAGCGCGGCGACATCGGCCCGCTCGGCGGGCACCATCGCCCATGCCGGGAGATCGAGCGCATAGCCATCCTGCGCCCGGCGCACGACGAGGTCGCCGGCGCGACGGGTGCGGAAACGGACGCTATCCTGCGCTGGCGGCATCAGCACATGGCCGCTCGCCAGCGTGGCGTGGCCGCAGAGCGCGACCTCGACCATGGGCGTGAACCAGCGCAGCTCATGGTCCGCCTCTGCGCCATCGGGACATTTCACGGTGAAGGCGGTCTCGGCGAGATTATTCTCCTGCGCGATGGCTTGCAGCACGGCATCCGGCAGCCATGCATCGAGCGGCATCACCGCGGCGGGATTGCCGGTGAAGGGCGCATGGGCGAACGCATCGACCTGGGTGAAGGGGAGTCGGGCCATCAATCCGACGCCTGCTCGGTCTTGAGATCGGCAAGGACAGCATGGGCATCACGTTCCGCCATGGGATCATCGCTGTCGACCTGCCCTTCCGGATCAATGTGGATGAGCAGTTCCACATCCGGAAAGACAGCGTGCAGCCGGTCCTCCAGCACTTCCATTACCGCATGCGCCTGCACCACCGTCATCGCCGGATCGACCCAGATGTGGAACTGCGCGAAGTCCTGCGCCCCGCTGCTGCGGGTGCGCAGATCATGCAGGCCCTTGATGCCGGGATGATCGGCGACGGCGGCGAGGAAACGCGCGCGCTTTTCCAGCGGCCATTCCTTGTCCATCAGCTGATCGATAGCGTGGGTCGCCGCGCGCCATGCATTGAGGGCAAGCCAGATGCCGATGGCAATGCCGAAAAAGGCGTCCGCGCCATGCAGATGCAGCGCCGATTCGAGCAGCAGCGCCGCGATCACCGAGGCGTTGAGCGCCAGATCGCCGCGATAATGGAGACTGTCCGCATTGATCGCGACCGAGCCTGTCTTGCGGATGACCCGCGCCTGATACCAGACCAGCACCAGCGTCAGCACAATCGCGAAGAGCGAGACACCAATGCCGGTTTCGACGGCCGCCGGCTCGCCGCCCCCGCCGAACCGCTGCACCGAGCGCACGATGATACCGAGCGCGGCGACGCTGATCAGCGAGACCTGAAACAGCGCGGCCAGCGCCTCCGCCTTGCCATGGCCGAAACGGTGCTGATTGTCCGCCGGCTGGGCTGCGATGCGCACCGCGACCAGCGTGACGAGACTGGCGACCAGATCCAGCCCGGTATCGGCCAGCGAGCCGAGCATCGCAATCGACCCGGTGCGCCAGACGGCATAGGCTTTGAGCACGGCAAGGACCAGCGCGACGGAGACGCTGGCGATCGCCGCGCGGCGATTGAGCGCGCCGGTCAGGGCGAGATGGGCATCGCGCCCGACTGGTGCCTGCGCCGTCACGGGAAAAGCATGCCCGAGCGCCAGCCACCCGCGCCATCTGCCTCATAGAGCGTGCGCTCGTGCAGCCGATGGGCGCGATCCAGCCAGAATTCGATGCGGGCCGGCGTCACCCGGAAACCGGACCAGTGCGGCGGACGGGGCACGACCTGCCCCGCATAGCGCGCCGCCACCTCGGCAAAGCGCGCCTCGAAGGTCGCGCGGTCAGGCAGCGGGCGGGACTGGTCCGAGGCCCAGGCGCCAAGCTGCGAATCGCGCGAGCGCGTGGCGAAATAGGCGTCCGCCGTTGCATCATCGACGCGGCTCGCCGGTCCCTCGATGCGGATCTGCCGGCGCAGCGACTTCCAGTGGAAAAGCAGCGCGACATGCGGATTGGCGAGGATCTCCCCGGCCTTGCGCCCCTCGAAATTGGTGTAGAAAATGAACCCGTCCGGCCCATGCCCCTTGAGCAGCACCATGCGCACCGAGGGCCGCCCCTGCGCATCGGCCGTCGCCAGTGCCATGGCATTGGCGTCATTGGGCTCGCTGCCCCGCGCAGCGCCCAACCATTGGTCGAACAGGGCGAAGGGATCATCGGTGACGGTGGTGGCGTGCGCGGCATCAGGAATCAGGACAGTCATGCCGGTTTCCTAGAGTATTTTTGACGCGGGCGGAACCGGCTGGTCTCTCCGGCGGACAGGCGCCCCGTCCATTCATGCACGGTCAAGCTGGTCAGGCCTAATCCGGCATGGGATGGCATCCTGTCCCCTGCCCAAGGAGTCTCCATGTCCGCCTGTCGCCTGACCTCCCTCGCTCTGGTGATCGCCGCGCTGGCAGCAGCCGCGCCTGCCCTCGCGCAGCCCGGCTGGGGCCGGCCGGGCTGGGGTCAGTCCGGCTGGGGGTCCTCCATACGCGGCGGATCGCGGCTGGGCAGCGCGCGCAATCTGGACGACAGCCGCGAAGGGCGCGTGGATGCGGCGCATTTCGTCGCGGACGATGCCGATGGTGCGCTTGGCCACGGCCCGATCGCGCTGGTCGCGCCGCAAGAACAGGGCAGCAACGACATCTCGACCGGGAGCGAGCGCGCTTATTATGAGGCCGCGGTGATCGATCAGCTGGTGACCGCCGGCTATAATACGACCACGCCGGACCCGGATGGCGGCCAGGTGGCCGAAGTGCGGATCATCCGCGAGACGCTGGTGCCGCCGGAAGGCAAGCGCAAGCCGGTCAGCGGCGAAGTGATGGTCGGCGCGTCCAATCGCGGCACGATGACCGGCATGGCGATCGGCATTGATCTGAGCAAACCCAAAAAAGCGCTGGTTTCCACCCGGCTCGAAGCCCGGCTGCGCGACCGTGTGACCGGCAAGCCGCTCTGGGAAGGGCATGCCGAGATCGTCACGCGGGACGGCGATTCGCACTGGACCGATCAGGCGATCGCCACCCGGCTGGCCACCGCCTTGTTCACCCACTTCCCCGATCCGATGGACGAGCGCGTCCGCCGCCCTTGATCCACCGCCCCCTTGCGAGCGCCGCTCATAAGCGCCAGATGGAAGCCACGGCGCACCGCGCCGCCAACAAATGGTGACAATGGGGCATGGCTGATCCTTATACATTGCTGGGAGTGCCGCGTGGCGCGGACGAGGCGGCGATCAAATCCGCCTATCGCAAGCTCGCCAAGCAACTTCATCCGGACAAGAACACGGATAATCCCAAGGCGGCGGAACGCTTCAGCGAAGTGACCCGCGCCTATGACCTGCTCTCCGACAAGGATCAGCGCGCCCGTTTCGACCGGGGCGAGATCGACGCGGAAGGCAACCCGACCCACCCCTTCGGCTATGGCCAGGGCGGTCCCGGGCAAGGTTATGGCGGCGCGGGCGCCGGTGCGGGCGGGTTCGACTTCAACGCCGGAAACGGTGATTTTGGCGATATTTTCGAAGGGTTGTTCGGCGGCCGACGCGGCGCCGGTGGCGGCTTTGGCGGCCGACGCGCGCCCCCGCCCCAGCGCGGGGCGAACATGGCCTACCGCCTCTCCGTCCCCTTCGTCGACGCCGCGACGCTGGCGCCGCAGCGCATCACGCTGGCGGACGGCAAGACGATCGACCTCAAGCTGCCCGCTGGCGTGGAAAGCGGCACCCAGATGAAGCTCGGCGGCAAGGGCCAGCCCGGCCCCGGCGGGGCAGGTGACGCCATCGTCACCGTGGAAGTGGGCCCCCACCCCTTCTACACGCGCGATGAGGATCATGTGCGGCTCGAGCTGCCGATCAGCCTCAACGAGGCGGTGGCCGGGGCGCGAGTCAAAGTGCCCACGGTCGATGGCCCGGTCATGCTGGCCGTGCCGCCCGGGGCGCGCTCGGGCCAGACGCTGCGCCTCAAGGGCAAGGGCTTCACCCGCAAAAGTGGCGGACGCGGCGACCAGCTCGTCACGCTGCTCATCGACGTGCCGGGCGACGATGCGGCGCTCAAGAGCTTTGTCGAAGACTGGCAGGATACACGGCCTCTGCGCGCCAATCTGGGCGTTTGAGCGAGAAGGGCGAGCCGAACGGACAGGCCGCCATCCGGGCGGTTCAGCGGAGCAGCCAAGCCGAACCCCCGCCGGCAAATCGCCGCCGGCTCGATAGCGATGCCCTCCGTGTCGAGCGCAGGGCCGGCGTGCCTCGACTGCGCTCGACACGGACGGGGATGAAGGGCCGAACGCCATCGGGCTGCCCGGCACCACTCCTGCGCCTCCCCCGACCCATGCTCGCTTCTGTCCGTTGGCTCGTGACAGCACGCTCGCTTGGCTTATAACCCGTCGTCATGGCGCGGCCGCCGCAACAGAGCGGCCGGCCGAGGAGAGATGTGTGAAGGAACAATATCTGTCGCCGCCCGTCGATGATCGGCAGATCTGGGACATCTGGCTCAGCTTCCACAACCTGCCCGCAATGCTCGCGGCAGACGAAATCGGCCTGTTCGATGCGCTGGCCGACGGGCCGCTGTCGGTCGACGCGCTCGCCATCCGTTGCCATGTGAATGCGCGGGCACTCGGCATCGTGAATGGCCTGCTCTGCGCCCTCGGACTGATCGTGCGGCGAGCGGAGCGCTATGGGCTGACGCCGGTGAGCCGGCATTATCTGGTCAAGACCAGCGACTTCTACTGGGGTGCGCTGCTCGCCGGCTTTCGCCAGTCCACGCCCTCGACCGAACTCATCGTCGCCGCGCTGGCGCCCGATGCCGAACAGAATGGCGGCGAGAATGCCAGGAGCTGGGAAGCCGGCGAAATCCCCGCCGAGCGCGCACGCCACATCGCCGCCTTCATGCATGCCCATAGCTGCGCGGCGGCGGTCGGCGTGGCGGAGCAGCGCGTATTCAGGCAGGTGGCGCGCGTGCTGGACGTGGGCGGCGGCTCGGGCGTCTTCTCCATCGCCATGGCGCAGCGCTGGCCGCAACTGCGCGCCACGGTGATGGACCTTGGCACCATGTGCGATGCCGCGCTGCATTATATGCGCGAGGGCGGCGTGACGGACCGGGTCGATACGCTGGCGGTCGATATGTTCCGCGAGCCATGGCCCACCGGCCATGACGTGCTGTTCTTCTCCAACATCTTCCACGACTGGGCGGACGACACCTGCCTCGACCTTGCCCGCAAGGCGTATGAAGTGCTGCCGTCCGGCGGACGGATCATGCTGCACGAGGCCCTGATCAACGATAATCTGGACGGTCCGGCGACCCCGACGAGTTTCTCCATCCTGATGCTCTATGGCACGCAGGGGCGGCAATTCACCCTGCCGGAGCTGACCGGCCTGCTCGGTGCGGCCGGGTTTGTCGATTGCGAGGCGAGCGCGACCTGCGGCTATTATTCGCTGATCACGGCGCGCAAGCCCTGATGGCGCGGGCGCAGGTGTCCGGGGCATCCACCAGCGGGATTCCCTTCGGCATGAAACCCCTCTAGGGTGGCGGCGATGGCTGGCCTTTCCCCCGAAACGCCCGAAGCGCGGCGTCGTCGTCTGAAAGACCGGGGTGCCCGGCTGCAGGCGGAGCTTGAACGCAGTCGGTTTGCCATGCGCGCATGGGCCGTGCTGCGCCGCGTCGTCATTGGCGTTTATTCGGACGGGTTCATCCACGCCGGCAATCTCGCCTATCTGACGCTGGTTTCGCTTTTCCCCTTCTTCATCCTTGCCGCGGCCGCCGCGCAGTTGCTCGGCCGAACGCAGGCAGGGCTGGAGACGGTGAACGGCTTCCTGCTCACCGTGCCGCCCAGCGTGGCCGACGTGCTGCGCCCGGCCATCACCGATGTGCTGACGGCCCGCACCGGCAATCTGCTGTGGATCGGCGCGCTGGTGGGATTGTGGACCGTCGGCAGCCTCATCGAGACGATCCGCGACATATTGCGCCGCGCTTATGGCGCGACGTCGACCGCGCCCTTCTGGCATTACCGGCTGCGCGCCATGGGCCTGATCATCCTGAGCGTGCTGGGCGCGATGGTCGCACTCTCGCTGCAAGTGCTGTTGGTGGCCGCCGAGGCGCTGATCGCCCGCTTCCTGCCCTTTGCCGACATTGCGCTGGAGATCATCGCGGTGACGCGCTTCGTGCCGAGCGTCATCCTGTTTCTCGCGCTCTACGTCCTGTTCGTCGCGCTGACGCCCGGCCAATATCGCACCGGCCCGTTCCCCAAATGGCCCGGCGCGCTGTTCACCGCGCTGTGGTGGTATGGCACGACCTGGCTGCTGCCAATATTTCTCGCCAATCTCGCCAATTACAATCTCACCTATGGCGGCCTGGCGGGTGCGATGATAACGCTCATTTTTTTCTTCGTGATCGGGCTGGGCGTGGTAGTTGGCGCGGCTCTCAACGCGGCGCTGGCCGAGTTTCCCGATGATGAAGAGCCAGCGAAAGAGACGGAGGAAGAACCGACATGACCGGCCTTATGGCAGGCAAGAGGGGGCTCATCATGGGCCTTGCCAACGATAAATCGCTCGCCTGGGGGATCGCCAAGGCGTTGCACGCGCAGGGCGCGGAACTCGCTTTCTCCTATGTGGGAGAAGCGCTGGAGCGGCGCGTGCGCCCGCTGGCGGAAGAGCTGGGGTCCGATTTCCTGCTTTCCTGCGACGTGAGCGACATGGCCTCGATCGACGACTGCTTCGCGCAGCTTGGCGAGCGCTGGCCGACGATCGACTTTCTCGTCCACGCCATCGGCTTCTCGGACAAGAACGAGCTGCGCGGGAAATATGTCGACACCAGCCTCGATAATTTCCTGATGACCATGAACATCTCGGCCTACAGCTTCGTCGCGGTAACGCGGGCAGCGCGGCCGCTGATGGCCGCAGGTGGATCGGTGCTGACGCTGACCTATTATGGCGCCGAGAAGGTGATCCCGCACTATAATGTGATGGGCGTCGCCAAGGCCGCGCTGGAGACCAGCGTGCGCTATCTGGCCGCCGATCTGGGGCCGGAGAATATTCGCGTCAACGCCGTGTCGGCCGGGCCGATCAAGACGCTGGCGGCCTCCGGCATTGGCGACTTCCGCTACATTTTGAAGTGGAACGAGTTGAACAGCCCGCTGCGCCGCAATGTCACCATCGAGGATGTGGGCGGAGCCGGGCTCTATCTGCTGTCCGACCTGGCCTCCGGCGTTACCGGGGAAATCCATCATGTCGACGCTGGCTACAACGCCATCGGCATGAAGGCGGAAGACGCACCGGACATCGCCCTCAGCTAACCTGTGCGCACCATCGTCCTGAGAACCGTCACGATGTGGCGGCCATCCATTTGTGGGGGTGTGTCGTCAGCAGACGATGCACCCCCGCTGATTCAGGCATGGGAAGAGGATGAACCGGCCAGCGGAAGGCAGGAGCCTGTGCGCTTCGCCGGAAGCCCTCTCCCTTCGCCGCGACATGGTCGCCACCGCGTTGCCGTGTCTCGACACGAACGGAGAGCCAGGAAACAGCGCCACGGGTCGGCCAATCGCTATGCACGGGAGGCGCGTGGCCAGGCCGCTCAGGACAGGTTGGCGCGCCGGCCCGCTTCGGCCCTGTGCCGGGATCGCCTGGCGCACGCCGCCCCCAAGGCACATCGCAACCTCATCCCCTGTCGGCAGGACAAATGATCAGGGCGCTTCCACCATCTGTGAAAACGCCCTGCATTCATCGTCTCGATCAGGCCGGCCCTGCGCCGGCACGGCCATCAGCGGTCGAGTATGGCCGCGACAGCCTCGGATACGACATCGATATCCGCCATGCCGTCAACGCGACCGACAATGCCCCTCGCCTCGTAGATCGGCAGGATCGGCGCGGTCTTCGCGCGATATTCCGCCATCCGCGTGCGCACGGTTTCCTCGTTGTCGTCCGGACGGCGCTTGAACTCGGTGCCGCCGCAAACGTCGCAGGTGCCCGTTACCTTGGGTAGCTTGTAACGATCATGATAGCCGGCGCCGCAATTGGCGCAGGTGAAGCGGCCGGTGATGCGATCGACCAGCGCGTCCTCGTCGACCTCTAGCTCGATGACATGATCGAGCTGGCGACCGCGCTCGCCCAGCAGCGCGTCGAGGCTTTCGGCCTGGGGTGCGGTGCGGGGATAGCCATCGAAGATCACGCCGGTTTCGGCCGGGAGCTGATCCAGTGCCTCACCGATGATGCCCGAGACGATCTCGTCCGAGACCAGTTCACCCGCTTCCATCACCGCCTTGGCCTTCAGGCCGATCGGCGTGCCGGCCTTCACAGCCGCGCGCAGCATGTCGCCGGTGGAGAGCTGGACCATGCCGCGCTGCGCGACGAGCCGCTGGGCCTGCGTCCCCTTGCCCGCGCCGGGAGGCCCCAGCAGGATGATATTCATGTCGTTCCCCCAGACTGACGCAGGCAGGGTTCTCCCACGCCCTGCGCCTCGATAATATAGATCAGCGCATGCGGCCCTTGAGCTTGGCCTTGGTGATGAGGTCGCGATACTGGTGCGCGATCAGATGGCTCTGGATCTGCGTCACCGTGTCCACCGTCACGTTCACCACGATCAGCAGGCTGGTGCCCCCCAGATAGAAGGGGATGCCCGCCTTTGAAATCAGATATTCCGGCACGAGACACACGGCCGTCAGATAGATCGCGCCGATCACGGTGATGCGCGTCAGCACATAATCGAGATACTGCTCGGTATTCTTGCCGGGGCGGATGCCCGGAATGAAGCCGCCATTGCGCTTCAGATTATCCGCCGTCTCCTCCGGGTTGAACACAACCGCGGTGTAGAAGAAGCAGAAGAAGATGATGCCGAGACCATAAAGCCCCATATAGAGCGGCGTGCCATGGGCCAGATACTGGTTCATGGTCAGCACCAGTTCGCCCCAGGTCGAGTCGCTATTCACATTATTGCCGGCGAACTGGGTGATAGTGAGCGGCAGCAGCAGCAGCGACGACGCGAAAATCGGCGGAATGACGTTCGCCATGTTGATCTTCAGCGGCAGGTGGCTGCGGTCCGCCTGCATCATGCCCTGCTTGGTCTGGCGCTTGGGATACTGAATGAGCACGCGCCGCTGCGCCTGCTCCATGAAGCAGATCGCGCAGATCAGCCCCAGCCCGACCACGATCGTGCCCAGAATAAGAATGCCCGAGATCGCGCCGGTGCGGCCCGATTCGAACAGATTGCCGATCGTCACCGGCAACTGTGCGACGATGCCGGCCATGATGATGAGCGACGCGCCGTTGCCGATGCCGCGGCTGGTGACCTGCTCGCCCAGCCACATCAGGAACATGGTACCGCCGATCAGCGAGATCACGGCGGTCATGCGGAACAGGAAGCCGGGGTCGACGACCGCCTGCAAGCCGGACTGGGCGCCATAGCCCTCCAGACCCACGGCGATGAAATAGCCCTGGATGGCCGTCAGGCCCACCGTGCCGTAGCGCGTATATTGATTGAGCTTCTTGCGACCCGCCTCGCCCTCTTTCTTGAGGGCAGCGAGCTTGGGCGAGAGCGATCCCGCCATCTGCACGACGATCGACGCCGTGATATAGGGCATGATGCCGAGCGCGATGAGGCTCATGCGCTCCAGGCTACCGCCCGAGAAAGTGTTGAAAATATCGAGAATGCCGCCCTGCGTCTGCGCATAAAGCTGCGCGAGCACGGTCGGGTCGACACCCGGCAGCGGCACGAAGGAGAGGAACCGGAAGACGATGAGCACCAGCAGCGTGAACCACAGACGCTTTTTGAGTTCCGTCGCCTGACCAAAGTTGGAGAGGCTCAAACCGGCTGCCATTTGGTCGGCGCGTGATGCCATGATCGCTTGCAATCCCGAAACTTGTCGCTCCCCCGCGGGCGCGGGGCGCGTGATCCTTAGCCGCGTGTCCGGCCGATGTCGAACGTCGGTTGCGCCTTGGCATGACCCTCAATGCAATCGACCCCGCCCGCCCATATCGGCGGGCGGGGTCGCTTATGCAAGCAGGCAATCATGCACTGGCTTGGCCCGATCGCTTATTCAGCAGCCGCAGGAGCCGCCTTGGGTGCGAGAATCTCGACCTTGCCGCCGATCTTCTCAACCGCTGCCACGGCACCGCTCGAGGCGCCGGCCACGGAGAAGCTGACCTTGGTGGTCAGTTCGCCCTTGGCGAGCAGGCGCACGCCATTCTTGCCACCGCGCGACAGACCGGCGGCGCGCAGCGCTGCCTGATCGATCACCGCATTGGCGTCAAGCTTGCCGGCGTCGATCACCTTCTGGACCATGCCGAGGTTCACAATCGCATAATCCTTGCGGAAGATGTTGTTGAACCCGCGCTTCGGCAGGCGCATGTGGAGCGGCATCTGGCCGCCCTCGAAGCCGTTGATGGCGACGCCCGAGCGCGACTTGGCGCCCTTCTGGCCGCGACCGGCGGTCTTGCCCTTGCCCGAGCCGATACCACGGCCAACGCGCATGCGGCCCTTGCGGGCACCATCATTATCTCTGAGTTCGTTCAGTTTCATGTCTTGCACTCGCTTTCGCTTTTTTCGCGCTTGATAGGAACGGGGCCCATAGCCGCTGGCGCAGCGCTTGTCACGCCCCCAACATCGTCCATCGGCCCCGGACGCGATACCGTGCGAGACAAGGGCCGATCCGCAGCCTCAGGCGCCGCAACCGGGCGGCCGGCGCCCCATCGGTCGCTCTCCTGCCCGCCGGTTCGCTCGTGCGCCCCCCGCCCCCGATTCGCACCGCATCCCAGAGCCGGAGCGACCCCGGTTCCGCATGAACGCAAAAGGGGCGCGAGCAGCCTGCCGGCCACCCGCGCCCCTTTTCAGCTCGTCCTGCGACGGCGTCGGCGAGGTCAGTCCTCGACGATCGCCACCAGATGCGGCAGCTTGCGCAGTGCGCCGCGAACCTCAGGGGTATCCTGACGCTCGACCACACGGTGCATCTTGCCGAGACCGAGGCCGATCAGCGCCTGGCGCTGCTTGTCCGGCCGGCGAATCGGCGAACCGATCTGCTTGATCTTGATGGTTTTCTTGGCGTTGGCCATGATCGCTTACTCCACAATCGCTTCAGCGTCCGCCTGGGCAACCTCGACAGAGGCACCACCACGGCGGAGCAGATCGGCGACCTTCTTGCCACGACGCTGAGCGACCGACTTGGGGCTGGTCTGCTCGGTCAGCGCGGCGAACGTCGCACGGATCATGTTGTAGGGGTTCGACGTGCCGTTGGACTTGGTCACAACGTCCGCCACGCCCAGGCTCTCGAAGATGGCGCGCATCGGGCCACCCGCGATGATGCCGGTCCCGGCCGGAGCCGAACGCAGCGTCACCTTGCCGGCACCGAAATGACCCTTGCCATCATGGTGCAGCGTGCGACCTTCCTTGAGCGCCACGCGGACCATCGCCTTCTTGGCGGCGGCGGTCGCCTTGCTGATCGCCTCAGGCACTTCGCGCGCCTTGCCATGGCCGAAGCCCGCACGGCCCTTGCCATCACCGACGATGACCAGTGCCGCAAAGCCGAAGCGCTTGCCGCCCTTCACCGTCTTGGAGACGCGGTTGATGTGGACGAGCTTCTCGATGAACTCCTCGCCGCCATCTTCCTCCTGATTGCGGCCACCACGGCGGTCGTCGCGACGGCCACGGCCGCCTCGCTCGCCACGGCCGCGACCACCACGGCCGCGCGGCGCGTCGGCCGGAGCCGCATCCACCGGAGCTGCCACAGCCGCCGGCTCAGCCGCTGCTGCGCCAGTTTCGATCTGGGTTTCGTCTGCCATCTTCAGAACTCCAGTCCGCCCTCACGGGCGGCATCGGCCAGCGCCTTCACGCGACCATGAAAGAGGAAGCCACCGCGATCGAACACGACCGTAGTGACGCCGGCCTTGGTAGCCGCCGCAGCGACACGCTTGCCGACATCGGCCGCCGCGTCGGCTGTGGCCCCGGTCTTGCCGCGCACATCCTTGTCCAGCGTCGAGGCGGCTGCCAGCGTGCGGCCGGCTGCGTCGTCGATGACCTGGGCATAGATGTGACGGCCCGAACGGTGCACGGACAGGCGGGGCTTGCCGCCGGCACGAGCCTTGAGGGCGGTGCGAACACGGCGCGCGCGCCGATCGAAGAGAGAGAGTTTCGCCATGGCTTACTTCTTCTTGCCTTCTTTGCGGAAGATGAACTCACCGCGATACTTGATACCCTTGCCCTTATAGGGCTCCGGCTTGCGCCAGCGGCGGATCTCGGCAGCAACCTGCCCGACCTTCTGCTTGTCGATGCCGCTGATCTCGACCGTAGTGTTATCCGGGGTCTTGATCTCGATGCCGGCTGGCACCTCATAATCGACATCGTGGCTGAAACCGAGCTGCAGCTTCAGGATCTTGCCCTGCGAGTTGGCACGGTAGCCGACACCGGTGATGTCGAGGATCTTGCTATAGCCCTCGGTCACGCCGGTAACCAGATTCTGCACCAGCGTGCGCTGCATGCCCCAGAATGCCCGCGCCGCCTTGGAGGCGTTGGCCGGCTTCACCAGGATGCTGCCTTCGTCCAGCGTATAGGTGATCTCGTCACGCATCTGCAGTGCGAGAGTCCCCTTGGGCCCCTTCACGGAGAGCTGCTTATTCTCGATGGTCGCCGTCACCCCGTTGGGGATCGCGACCGGCTTCTTGCCGATGCGGCTCATCAGAACACCTCCGCCAGCACTTCGCCACCGACGTTCTCGGCGCGTGCCTCGGCATCCGAGAGCACGCCGCGCGGCGTCGAGACGATGGTGATACCAAGGCCGTTGCGGACCACCGGAAGCTCCTTGGAGCCCGAATAGACGCGGCGACCCGGCTTCGAGACGCGAGCGACATGCTTGATCGCAGGCTCACCCTCGAAATATTTCAGCTCAACGCGCAGGCCCGGATGGTCGCCCAGCGCTTCTTCGCTGTAACCACGGATATAACCTTCGCGCAGGAGCACGTCGAGCACGCGGGCGCGCAGCTTGGACGCGGGGGAAACCACGCTGTCCTTGCGCGCACGCTGGCCGTTACGGATGCGGGTGAGCAAATCACCCAGGGGATCGGTCAGTGCCATCTCTCTAAATCCTTACCAGCTCGACTTGGTGACGCCGGGGATCAGGCCCTTGTTGGCCAGATCACGCAGCTGAATGCGGCACAGTCGGAACTTGCGGTAATAAGCGCGCGGACGACCGGTCAGCTCGCAACGGTTGCGAACGCGGGTCGGGTTGCCGTTGCGGGGGATCTCCGCCATTTTCAGGCG
>Ga0182736_1000547_pt1 | contig 54924 bp, 52 predicted proteins | sample eDN5th30CKraftBY_FD_128882 | JGI IMG/M metagenome (GOLD analysis project Ga0182736, IMG submission 128882) | Enriched backyard soil microbial communities from Emeryville, California, USA - eDNA 5th pass 30_C Kraft BY (version 2) (version 2) | ecosystem: Environmental > Terrestrial > Soil >... | reverse complement strand
TTTTTTAGGTGTATTGTGTTTTTTGCAAATAAGGCATAAAGCGAATAAAGAATTATCAATAAGCCCAAGCCAATTTTTACCCAAAATTCGTTTCCATATAGTAGAATGACGATGCCAATAGGGATCCCTAATATGGCGAAGAAAATTAGCCATTTCGCACTGTTGAATTGGATGTGGCTATGGTCTTGGATCACCACAACCAAGGCTACTAAAATAGACATCAATACAGAGAGGGGAACGGCTATTTCAAGTGGAATAAACAGGATGAATAGTGGTACAGCCACTAAGGATTCACCAAAACCGAAGGTCGAACGTACTAAAGTAGCCAAAAAACTGATAATGAAAATATAAAATAAGGTGATGTCCATTGTATAAAATTGGATGCCTTAACATAAGTAGCAATACATGTTGCCAATTGTTATGCTAAAACAATCGCTGCTTTAAGCTTATCTCCGTCCACGTTTATAAATAATCAATCCATTTAGAAAATTGCGTAATAGCTGATCTCCACAGGGTTTAAAATTAGGATGATCTTCCTTGCGAAATATAGCGCTAAGTTCTGTTTTGGATACGTTAAAATCCACCAACGCTAAAACTTCTATGATGTCATCATCAGTAAATTTTAGCGCCACTCGTAATTTTTTCATTATATCATTATTGCTCATAATTTTTTCGAAGCGTTATTATCGAGAGATTTTGTTTTTATTAGCGATAAGGTAATGCTAGGCACTTGCTTGTATGCGTCAATTAATGATTCACCATCCAGCGGATACCATATTTATCCGTTAGGTTGCCGTGCCATCCGCCCCAAAATTGTTTAGTGAATGGAAGACCTATTTTGCCACCTTCAGCCAATAAATCAAAAACCTGTTGGCCTATTTCCGGGCTGTCAAAAGATAAGGAGAGTCCCACATCGCCACTTGATTGCTCTGCCTGCTGTCCCGGGAATACATCACTTCCATAAATAGCGATTTGACCGAAATGCAACTGTCCATGTAGTACCTTGTTTTTATATTCCAGAGGCGTATTCATTTGTGGGTTATCATATCGTGATACGATGTTGACTTTGCCATCCAATATTGATGCATAAAAATTAAGGGCTTCTTCGCAATTCCCGCCAAAGTATAAGTAAGGAATAAGTTTTGTATTGGTATTGTCCATTTTCATTTTTACTGTTATGAGCTAAATATTCCGCACGGCAATTTAATATTTAATACAATTTCTAAAACCAATGCCACCAGACTGGCTAAACAATTAATTGTAGCGTTTTTGAGTATTCAAAAATACGATATTTTTTATTGTTACCGGTCATTTATGCCTCGAAATATTTAGTGTTGTTAGGTTTTTTTCCATTTTCTGAAGTTTTAGAAAAAATAGGCAAAACAAAGCGTTAATCAGCTTGTTATTGCAGTAAGGTTTAGGTTGATTTATAACAAAGGCACTTGCTCTCTCAAAAGCGGTGCCTTTGTTGTAATTATTAATAGTATACAGTTGAAGAATGGAAAAAATGAATCAGGCATCATCTTTTGTCATCCCACTAGAATTAAGCAGGAAAAAATTATGTTATTGAATTAGGGGCCATCGTCATCTCAGAATCCATCTATTTTCTTTAAATAAGCGAGGCGGCTGAAAAAATCGAAGCAACATTGGCATAAACGCATCAAAACGTCTTCTTTTTCTTATAGCCTTTGTTGAGCACTTTTTGTAATTTCCAGGTTAGATAAGCGCTTCCGGCTCCTAAAATTATTCCTCCGGCAACATCAGTGGGATAGTGAACACCCATATACATCCTGGAGTAAGCCGTTGTTGCCGCAAATGCAAAGGAAGGGGCAATGACATACCATTTGGGATAAGCCAAACTGAGCGAAGTAGCAAGTGCAAAAGTTGACGAAGTATGCCCAGAAGGGAAAGAATAGCCGCTTCCACCTCCCTTATAAGCGATTCTATCGGGGTAGGCAATAAAAGGCCGAGCCCGTTCAATACTATTTTTCAAGGCAAAGGTCATCGCTGTACTTCCTACTATGGCAATGCCGGTTTGGAACGCATTCTCCTTTAGCTCACCGTTATGTGCTAATGCCCCAACAAAGTAAAGAGCAAAGGGAGCGACAGAGGTGGTAATAATTGCTTTATCAGAAATAAATCTGAAAACCTTGTCTGCTGATGTTGAACTTGGGTTCAGCTTAGCAAGCATATTGATGTCGATATTTTGCGGTCTAGCAAACGTAGCCTGTAAGGAGAGGAACAGGACAAATATTCCAAACTTCATATATAAAGAAAAATAATAATCAACTTTTTATCATCATTTCATAAATTCTGGTCAAAATAAAGAATATTTTTTATTTTACAAATAAATGACGCATAGTAAAAGCGAAGGTCTTAATGTTTATAGCCTACGTTGAATGCTAAAACATTTAAGCTTGCAAATGAAAACAACTTTTCCTATGTTTGAGGCAACCTCAGATAATAAAACCATGCAGAAAAAAAAACTTTTAATTGCTTTATCAGCTGTATTGCTTTGGTCAACCGTGGTCAAAGGCCAAACAAAAGCCGTCTATACCAAATATGTCAACACATTTATTGGCACGGCACCACTTACCGATCCTAAGATTTTGGGATATGAGCTGCCAGAAGGTTGGCGGTCGTGGGCGGGACTCACTTTTCCCGGTAGCTCCTTACCTAATGCCATGGTGCAGTTAAGTCCCATTACGGAATACGGATCTGGCGCAGGGTATGAATACGAAGACACGGTAATTTATGGTTTTACCCATACCAATAAAGGGCATTGGAACCTTTGTAATATTCCAATTTTGCCGCTTTCAAATCCAAGCAAGCAATTTGGTTCTAAATTTTCGCATCAAAGGGAAAGTTCTGCTCCCGGCTTTTATCAGGTATACCTTGATGATTATGAAGTTAACGTTAAGCTAACCTCCACACTCCGATGTGGTTATCACCAATATGAATATAAAAATAACACATCGAGGCAAATATTATTTGATTTAGCGAAAGCTAATAATAGGGTATCCAATTGGGAAATTGAACAGGTTGGCCAGACGGTTTTACAGGGCTATCAGCAAACAGGAGAGAAAATTTTCTTTTACGCCATGTTGAATAGCGATATCGAGAGATTGGAAAAAAAGGAAGAAGGAAAGTCGAGTGGTTTTGCCATAGTTCATTTAGCCAATGGAGGTAAAGCACCGGTTGAACTCAAGATCGGACTGTCGTTTGTAAGCGTCGAAAATGCAAAACAAAATCTTCTAAAGGAAATTGGCAGCAAATCCTTTAGTGCTATTCGTAACGAAGCTACCGAGCAATGGGAAAAACTGTTATCGTCTATACAGGTAAAAGGCGGAACAGCTAAGCAAAAGGAAATGCTTTATTCTTCTTTATACCGGTCTCTTCTATGGCCAGCATTGCGCAGTGATATAAATGGGGAGTTTACCGATGCAAAAGGCAAAGTAGACCGTGCTGACTTTAACTATTATACAGAACCTTCTTTGTGGGATACTTACCGCAATAAAGATGTGCTTTTGGGCTTAATTTCACCGCAGGTTACCCTTGATGTTATTAAGTCTATGAAAGACGTAAGCGATAAAACGGGATTCATTCCAACTTTCTTTCATGGAGATCATGGGGCATCATCTATCGTAGGAGCTTATTTAAGAGGTATTGATCAATTTGATGTACAGGGAACTTATCAGGCGCTATTAAAGAACGCCAATGTAGAAGGGGGCGCGAGACCATATATTGCAGAATACATCGAAAAGGGCTATATTTCTGATCCAGATGTTCCTAATCCGCATGTAGAAACGAAAGCTAAGGCAGGGGTATCTAAAACTTTAGAATATGCTTATGATGATTATTCCTTGGCACAATTGGCAGAAAAGTTAGGCGATACTGCTAATTATAAGCTCTTGATGGCTAGATCAAAAAATTATAAAAACGTATTCGACCCATCTACCAGATTTATGCGGGGCAGGTTGGCCAATGGCGATTGGATTAAACCCTTTAATCCACAATATCCTTATTACGAATACATGTACAGAGAAGCCAATGCTTGGCAGGTGTCTTTCTTTGCTCCACATGATATGAAGGGTTTGATTGACTTGTATGGCGGAGAAAAAGGGTTTGAATCAAAGTTGGACTCACTGTTTAGCGTCCCATGGAATCCCAATTATATTGCTCGAAACGTAGAAACTATGATCGGACAGTACTGCCATGGCAACCAGCCGGATCATGAAGCACCTTTTGCATATTATTTCATCGGCAAGCCTGAAAAATCACAAAAAATAATTGATAACATCTTAAATAATCTTTATGGTATTGGCGAAGGCGGTTTAGCACTTTGCGGCATGGATGATGCCGGCGAGATGTCGTCTTGGTATGTATTAAGTGCATTGGGTTTGTATACCTTTTCGGCTACCGATCCCGAATATTTAGTTACCGTTCCGCTTTTTGATGAAGTGAAATGGAAAACCAGCACCGGAAAAATGCTTACCATAACCAAGCAAGGGAAAAGCAGAGACTTAACCGCTATCAAAGTTAACGGAAAAGAAAACAAAGGTTATTTCATATCACATGATTTATTTAAAAATAGCGGCAATATAACTGTTGTTACCAAGTAGCCCCTTAATTACTTGATTTGTCGTAATATTTTCTTAATTCATCGGGGTGATCGGTATTAATCCAATCTACCCCGATTTTTTCGAGTTCCAACCAAGTGTTAGGGCTATCATGCGTCGCCCAAAACCGAAATGGCTTACCAAGTTCATGAGCTGCTTTTACCACTTTTATCAAGATTTCCTTATCATGGGGATTAGGTGTTCCTTCACCATTCCAAAGAGAATATTTCTTTATATCCTGGCTAATCATGGCAACTCGGGATAAGGCATTTCCGTAATTGATATTAGGTCTACCATCAAAATAAATATGAGCGGGGTAGTTGTCAAATTCTTCAGGATTTGGAAGGTCGCCACTTAATACAACTTTCACCGCATCTGGATTTAAGCTGGTATTGAATATAGCTTGATAAGCAGCTAGTCGTTTTATGATAGCAGGAATGGTTTGCTGGTAGTTTTCCTTAATATCGATAACCAGCTGTAACTTTTTGGTCTTGTCTGCAAAAGGATGGTTTCCGTTTTGCTTATATAGCGTTGCCAGGGGGCGAAGGTAAAGTGAATCGAGCGTGCGTGAGGGAGCTATTTCTTTTTTTTCATGGGCTACATATAGCGTATCATTCAGTAAAAAAACATCAGCTTCAATAGATTCCATTGCGGCATTATAAGCTAGGGAGAAGGGATAAGCTTGTTTATAGTCGTTATGGCTATGTCCACTGGTTTTATGCAGTACTTCTTTATGCTTGCTTAACTTCCGTTGCGCAGACTTATCTACCGTCTGTGCCTGCGCAAAGCCGCTTGTAAGCGCTAATAAGGAAAGAAAGATGATTTTTTTTAAATACATACGTTAATGAATGGATAGGTAATGTGATGTGAATTTATAAATATTAATTAAAAAACTAAAGCCGCATTGATATTTAGGTTATGGACTGTTGTGTTAGCAGTCATTTTATGAACTCCAAAAAAGTACTTGTGCGTAAGTCTTTTTTTAAAAGCGTTAATTTTTATCGGTATTTAAGCTGTCTTTATGGTACTTGCAATTCTCTTATAATATTTTTTCTTAAGTGAGATGTCTATTAAGATATTTTGCGGTTTCTGAGACTTTGTTTTTGCGTAAATCTGCAACTGTTCCTTCAAAGACAATCGTACCCCCATTTTTACCAGCACCTATACCCATATCAATTATCCAATCGGCTTGCGAGATAATATCCAGGTTATGTTCAATTACGATTACGGTATTATTCTCCTTAACCAATTCATTAAGCACCTGCATTAATTTCTCCGTGTCGGCGGGATGTAGTCCTGTGCTTGGCTCATCCAATACAATAATGTTATTGCTATTACTTAATTCCTTTGATAATTTTAAGCGTTGTCTTTCGCCTCCAGAGAAAGAATCCAAACGTTGCCCTAGAGTTAGATATTCCAGCCCTAATTTTATGAGTGTATTAAACTTATTGCTTAAATTAGCATAGTCAAAAAAGCTTTCCGCATCTTCTACGGTCATATTCATAATATCAACAATGTTTTTGCCCTTATACAAATAATTTAATACCTCATTTTTGTATCCGCTTCCACTGCATTCTTCACAAGTTTCCTCTATGTCGTCCATAAATGCTAAATCTATTTTTTGTACGCCCAATCCCTTGCAATCCGGGCATGCTCCATCACTGTTGCGGCTGAAAAGACTGGACTTTACCCTGTTTTCTTGAGCAAATAAATTTCTCACCTCGTCTAAAATCCCCAAATAGGTTAACACGTTAGCACGCGGGCTCGCTACAAAAAGGGATTGGTTAATTATTTTTACATGGGGGTAAAACTGTGGGAGCACTTTATTTATTAAGGTCGTTTTTCCAGAACCAGCCACGCCAGTAATCACCGTTAGGAGGTTTTTAGGTATACTTACGGTTATATTTTTCAGGTTGTGAAGCTTGGCATTTTTTATGGTTATATAGGTTGTTGGTTTTCTTGGCTTCCGGTTATACCCTTTAGGCTGTGCGAAATATTCACCTGTTTTTCCAGTTGATTTGCTTAAATTTTCCACCTTTCCCTCATAAATAATTTCGCCACCGTGCTTTCCGGATAAGGGCCCCATATCCACAATATGGTCTGCTATCTTAATTAGATCGGGATCATGCTCTACAATCAGTACGGTATTTCCTTTTAGGTTAAGCTGTCGGATGATTTTTACAATATTGTCAACGTCTTTTGGGTGTAGGCCAATACTAGGTTCATCGAAGATATAAAGTAAATCCACCAAACTGTTTCCGAGATGTTTAACCATTTTTATGCGTTGAGATTCACCTCCCGATAGGGTATTAGTTGCCCTATCCAGGCTAAGGTATTGTAATCCAATTGCAATCATGTTTTCCAGTTTTCTTGTTAATTCCTGAATGATAGGTTCATAAGTAGGCGCGTGGATATGTTTAATAAAGAATAGCAATTCATCAATTGGGAGAGCAGAACAAGTGGCGATATTTTCTCCGTCAATTTTGCAAGATAATATTTTTTCGTTGAGTCTTGTACCTTGGCAAGAAGGGCAGGTTTGTTCTTTTATAATTGCTGAGATGATGCTTTTTCTTTGCTCATATTCTTTAGAATCTTTTTTTAGAAATGCTTTTTCAATTCTAGGAATAATACCCTCATAAAGTACAGTTTTTCCCCAATCTTTGTTGGGGTATTTTGGTTTGTGTTCATTGGCGTACAGCAATAAATTCCATTCTTTCTCGGTATAATTCATTAATTTCTTGTCATTATCAAAATACCCTGAATTTACATAACGTGTCCAACGCCAGTTATTGGGTTTAAATGATGGGAAGTTTATAGCCCCTTCATTTAATGATTTTGTGCCGTCGATAAGTTTGGCCACGTCGATTAATTGCACATAACCCAATCCTTGGCAACGGGGGCACATTCCGGCAATATTGTTAAAAGAAAACACATTGGAATAGCCCACAAAAGGCTGCCCTATTCTTGAAAAAAGTAACCTTAATTGTGCAGCAATATCCGTAACTGTTCCAACAATAGATCGTGCATTACCTCCAATACGTTTTTGGTTGATGATAACAGGTACATTTAGGTTTTCGATTTTATCTACATCTGCAATGCCATGATGCTGTAGGCGGTTTCGAACAAAGCTATGCTGCGTTTCATTGATTTGGCGTTGGGCCTCAGCACCGATCGTTTCAAAAATCAAAGATGATTTGCCTGATCCCGAAATCCCCGTAAATACAGTAATTTTATTTTTCGGAATCTGTAAAGAGATGTTTTTGAGATTATTTTGGCGGGCGCCTGTAATATTAATCGTTTTCATTAACTTAGTGAATTATTAACAAAGTTAAGTATTTGTATGGATAATGAAGCTAGCAAATTGGATTTTTATACTATTTATACTGATTTTCAGTGTTTACTCATTGCACAATTAAATAAAATGGACTATAGTGGTATCAGTGCAATACAGTTTAATATTGTCGAGTACCTCTACAGAAATGGCCAATCTACCAGCAGTGAGTTGGCTAAAAAGTTTTTTGTAAGTCAGCCCGCCATTTCACGCCAGTTAACATCGCTATTAGATAAAAAGATGCTTATACAAAAGCAAGACAGGCTTGATCGAAGAATATTTTTTCTTGAGGTAACAGGTAAAGGTAAGCAGTTAGTAATTGATTCAGAAAACATTAGAAAAACCATGTCTTCAAAAATTACCCATATTTTAGATGCAGGAGAATTGGCTCAATTTGCGAAGTCGCTGAGCAAAATTGTTCAAAATATTGAAATTTAACGATATCTTTATCGTTCTTACTTAATTAGTTATTTGAAATCCATCGTTTATGAAGAGAAAATGTATTTTAAGTTTTGTTTGCTGTATGTTGTTTGCATTAACTGATCCTTTTAGCGCGAAGGCGCAAGTTGCCCCTGTCCAGTCTAATACCGTTCAAGGTGGGCATCTTGTTGGCCGTTGGGATATTACGGTTGATGAAAATGGTAAGCCGGCGCCTTCTTGGTTAGAGGTAGAGCTATCCGGTTTTAAAACATTAGTTGGACGTTTTGTTAGTACTGGCGGAAGTGCCAGACCCATATCTAAGGTTAATTTTGATAATGGTACATTTCATTTTGCCATTCCACCGCAATGGGAAAATATAGATAGGGATCTTGTTTTGAACGGAACACTAACCGGCGATCGTATACAAGGTTCTATTACTACCAGCACGGGCGAAACCTATCCTTTTACTGGGGTTAAGGCTCCAGATCTTAATCGGGAACGTGTCCCTCAGTGGGGGAAATCGATTAGTTTATTTAATGGAAAAGATTTAACAGGATGGAAGGCCCTAGGGGAAGATAATCAGTGGGTTGTGAAAGATGGTATTCTAACCAGCCCGCACTCTGGCGCTAATTTGGTTTCTGAAAAGGAATTTACAGACTTTAAGCTACACGTTGAGTTTAGGTATAGAGAAGAGAGTAATAGTGGGGTATACCTGAGAGGGCGTTATGAGGTACAGATCATTGATAATCCAAAAACAGATCATCCTAATAGTCATTTATTTGGTGGCGTATATGGTTTTTTGGTGCCTAGCGAAATGGCCGTTACAGGTCCGGGAGAGTGGCAAACATTTGATATTACCCTTACGGGGCGTATGGTAACCATCGTAGCTAATGGCAAAACCATTATTACCAATCAGGAAATTCCTGGTATTACCGGAGGAGCATTAAACAGCAATGAAGGAGAGCCAGGCCCGATTTATATCCAGGGAGACCATGGTCCTATCGAATTTAAGAAAATTGTAATTACACCAGCAAAATAAGCCTTTAATAGAAAACAATTCATAGCCAGTGCATTATCGTACTGGCTATGCTTTTTTGCCCTAAACCGTAGCGTCGTCTTCTTTTGTTTTCAATAGCTTTAAATCATTCTCATATAAAGACAATTACTCACCAGTACTTTTTTTACTGGGGTTCGTGAATGATTGGCATTTTAGCTAAGTTTGTGTATATAATCCTTTAGAAATGACCATTACCATTTCCGATACACGAGAAATTTCTCAGATTAAAATACTGGAATTGTATAAAGCAAATAAATGGAGTGCTGCAGAAAAGCCGGATAAACTTTGCAGCGCTTTATTAAATTCGCATACATTGCTCTCGGCCTGGGATAATGACCAATTGGCAGGCATTGGAAATGCCATTTCAGACGGATACCTAGTGGTCTATTATCCTCATTTGTTAGTGCATCCCAATTATCAGGGAAAGGGAATAGGGCAGCTAATTATGGAAAGGATGAAAGATCGATACCGAGATTTTCATATGCAAATGCTTACTGCGGATGGAAAGGCTATAGATTTTTATAAAAAGATTGGATTCAAGCGAGCTGGAGAAACGCAGCCTATGTGGATTTACAATGGTAATGAGCATTAAAAATACAATTCCAGCGATTAAAAGTTTGCAAGGCATGGTTTAGACGAGCTGAATTCACTTGTTACCTTATGTCGTTAAGTATAGATCTTTAATTAAATGGAAAAAACAAGCGATATTGGGCAATTTTCGTTAATTTGTATCGATGGAAAGAAGAGATTACATAGAAAAGCAGATAGACCAGTTGGGGGAAGTTCTCCGTGCCTTATTCCAAAAGATATTGAAAAGAAAAGAAAGCCATGATCTTCCTACAGTTAGTGAAATTCAGGAATATCTCCAGGAAGATCTGGGTTTGACTATGGAAACACTTTCCGAACTTCAGGTAAAGGAAATTGTACCATTCCTTATTAAAGAAAAAGGGTACAGTGATACAAATCTCGAACAGTTGGCAACTACCATTTTTCTCTTAACCGAAGGGGAAATCGATCTTAATCGGCCTAATGATTATGTTGACCTACTAAAAGTTGAGTTTGCCATCTTAGCGTATTTATCTCAGACGTCTACAGATTATTCCTTAGCCCGTCATATGCGAATCTCTTCATTAAAAAGGCTGATAGTTGATTAAACATTTTCGGAGAACATTATAAAATGATTAACGTTGTATTGATGTATTAACCATTGTATTTGCTATGACAAAACTTTTCAGTCCTATTAAAATAAAGGAAATTACCCTAAAAAACCGTTTAATCGTATCTCCGATGTGTCAATATTCTGCTATTGACGGATTTGCAAACGACTGGCATCTGGTACATCTCGGCAGTAGAGCAGTTGGCGGTGCTTCCTTGGTTATAACAGAGGCCGCAGCGGTTTCTCCCGAAGGTCGGATATCGCCAAAAGATCTCGGAATCTGGAAAGAGGCGCATATCGAAAAACTCGGCCAGATCACGTCTTTTATCAAGGCTCAACAGGCTGTGCCGGGCATCCAGCTGGCACATGCAGGTAGAAAAGCCAGTACGGCCGTGCCATGGAAGGGGCGGGGTAAGGTTGCTGTTGAAGATGGCGGTTGGATACCGGTAGCTCCATCACCTATAACCTATGCTGATAGCTATCCTACTCCGACGGCACTGGATAAAGCCGGTATCGATAATGTGGTCTCCGATTTTACGCTGGCTGCCGAGAGGGCATTGCGTGCTGGTTTTGAAGTTATCGAAATCCATGCCGCACACGGCTACCTTTTACATCAATTTTTGTCGCCCCTAAGTAATCAACGAACAGATGATTATGGAGGAAGTTTTGCGAATCGTATCCGATTGCTGCTTGAAGTTATCGAAGGTGTGAAAACCATTTGGCCTGATAAATTTCCGTTGTTTGTAAGAGTATCAGCTACCGATTGGGCAGCGGGAGGTTGGGATTTGGAGCAAACTGTACGGCTCGCAGCTATCCTCAAGGCCAATGATATAGACCTGATCGATGTGTCTAGCGGTGGGCTTGTTGATTATCAGCAAATTAAGGTGGGCCCAGCATACCAATTGCCCTTTGCAACGAAGATTAAACAGGAGACGGGGATACTGACGGCCGCTGTTGGTATGATAACCAATGCGGTTCAGGCTGAAACAATTCTTGTCAATGGTGGTGCAGATATGATTGTGATGGCAAGGGAGCTGTTGCGAAATCCGTATTTCCCTCTACAGGCGGCCCAAGAATTGAAAGACACAGCGGCATGGCCCGTTCAATATGAGAGGGCTAAACTGTAAATTTGTATTTTAACCTATGTAGTCTACGTTGTTGCCGACAAAAAGATTTCTCCGCTTGCCGGCAGGAGCTTATCGGTTCTGTTTATAAAATAAAGTTGTTCTAAGTCTTTTGTTGATATTGCTTTCGCTTCCTTAAAACCTGCATTATTGGCCAATGTTAATATTTCATCTGGCGTAAAAAAACTTATAAAAGGTGTTCCAGCTTCGTGTGCACCTTTCTCGGCTATTTGTTGCAGAGGTTGATCTTCTTCGTCAATCAATTCCATTGGTAAATAAAACGTCATTGCAAGTGTTGAACCAGGTGCAAGCGTCGCAATTTGATTTAGCGTAGCCGTAATTGCTTCTTTTGTAAGATATAAACTAACTCCCGTGCAGGTAAAAACTGCAGGTTTGTTGATGTCAAATCCAGCTTTTAACAAATGTTCCCACCAAGATGACGTTTCAAAATTGACGGACACAAAATGTAATTCTTGTGGAATGCCGAAACCGAGTTCGGTTAAGCGATGTTGTTTCCACTCCTGCGTGTCAGGTTGGTCAATTTCATATAGCTGAAGATTGGAAACAACAGCTGGTTTACGTTGTGCAAATGTATCCAAGCCGGCACCGAGAATTACATACTGGCTAATTCCCTGTTTGCTTTGCTCAATAATTAAATCTTCAATAAATCGGGCACGAGCCACAATCGATGCCCGAAGACGCTTTGTAAACGCTGGATGCATATCCGGACGCTGTTGCCAATCGCCATTGGGCGCTATTAATTCCAATCCTACTTCGTCATCCAGTATATGCGGCTCTGCGTCAACTTGAACGTGCATTGCCCTCCATAACGCTGTTCTTACTGCTGTATTGTCTGGTTCTTTTATTTGTTTCTTTTGTTCCATATACAACTTGTTTCTTTAAAACTATTCTTACAGATTAAATATACATTATCATGTTTATCCACGTAACCATTATAAGCTGTATTTCCACGTTTTATTTGTTCTTTTTCTCTTCAGTTAAAGATATCAATCCTTTTTTATCTCTAAAAGTTTTTTTCAAAGAAGCTCACATTATGCAAGAAACTGTCTTCTGCGGGAAAGCATGCTGTTAGGATCTGATAAGTTACGTTCCATTACTGGTTACGATGTTTCTGTTTTATAGATTTATAAAGACTATTTAGCTTGTTTGTTATCACGACAACTTTTAGAACAATACTATAGGGAGTAATATACTTCACGTTAAAAAAGGCAGCGTCGTACGTCGGAATGATGGCTCCCAAACAGCAGAAGTTATTGCACCTGGAGGTGTTTTTTATAATTCCATGATACCGCTATCAACTATAAACTTGCTCTTGATAATGACCTTTTTTATAACCAAGGCCGTCCTAGCATAGCTAAAGACGGCCTTGTGTTACTTTCGAAGCAGTCTACTGCGGTCCAAGTACTGTTCCCTCTTCGGGAACAATAAGTGGTGCGACATTTCTTTCCGCTCCGGGATAACCTACATTTTGATTAATCACCCCCTTGATATTGGTGTTAATAGCATTTGCCGGTATAGGCCATAGCATATGATGGACACTTATTTTATATTCTGCCCATTTATGTTTTACGCCTTTATTATAAAAGTTGCTACGTGCGTTTACCCTGTCATACCAGAAATTAACTCCTTCCTGTTTAACATTTGAATTTGTACCACCCGGGCCAGAAATATTTTCCAGATGATAGACCCTACCTCCAAAGATCTCACAAGGTTTACTCGTTTTTGCGTAGGTATAAGCAATCCGAACCAGTTCAACGTGCCGATTTTCTTCATAATAAAGTTCACGGGCCCGCTCGTCTAATATTTCCCCAATATTGATGTCACCAGCGTTTAATGGAGTGGCTCCGGCACGGGTGCGTACCTCATTCATAGCTTCAGCTGCCAGTTGCGGCTGGTCTTTCCAATAATAAGACTCGGCGAGCAAAAGATATACTTCCGCCGAACGGTAAATATACCATGGCGTTTCGCCACCCGCCCAAGTTGTTTGCAGCGGATCCGGAACAAATAATTTATAATGTGGCCAAGAATACCAAAGCCGTATTGTATCTTCCACGGTCATGGAAGGACTTTTAACCAGATTTTTCCCGTACCAAGGGTTGCCTTTCTTTTTAAGGTCTGGATTATTATAACGGAGATCTTCCATTTTACGCCAGCTATCTTTATTTAGAATGCCGCGCATATCGTTGGCTTCTTTGTCCTTTCTCCATATTTCATTGGTATAATACCAGGTTGGTCTAAGTCTTCCGATACCTCGGCCGTAGGTTTTATTAAGATCCATCGTTGGGTCGGTTTCATCACTTGTTATTGTAAGACTAGTGCCGGTTTCTCCATCTGGCGTCTTAATATTTCCAGTATTCCAGAAAGGCACACCATTTCGCATGGTTTGAATGCGGTCTGATCCCTCAGCTTCCGGATAAGCTACTACGTACATTAGCCCCTCGGTATTAGACATATCTAATTTGGCTTCAACACTATGGAGGTCAAACATCAAGTTAGTGTTTGCCTTGCCTTGATTGGGAGTGAAGCGATTTTTCATCAATGGATGGATAGCAACAATCTCTTTTCCTACCTGTATAGCCCGGTCAAAGTCTGTTAGTGCCATGCAAACCTTCATCAGCAGTATACCGCAAGCAGACCTTGACGTACGGCCCCTATCAACCGACTCTGGAACCCATTGATAAGCAAATTCTAGTTCTGATTTCATTTTTTTTAGAATGCTCCAACGATCATAAGAAAAGAAGTCATACTTTGGTTCGCTAATTTCCCAGTCTAAATAGGGGACATCGCCAAATTGATGCACTAATTTATAATAACGATAAGCACGTTGGAAATAAGCGGCACCCAATACGGCATTTTTTTCTGCTTCGCTTTCAAAAGTAGCGTCGTTAATACGAGAAATAACGACATTTGCATACTTAATGGCCTTATAGCCTTCATACCAATACCATCCAACTTTAGTTGTATTTGCATCATTCAAATTAGCATCTGGCAAGAGAGAGATATCCATATTCATTTGGGGGCCAGCTTTATCTGTTGTACCTTCAACAGCCACTTCAGATTGGATCATCTCTGTTAAGATTGGTGCCCCGTCTCCGAAATACTCATGACGCATATTTCGCTCACAGGCAGTAAGGGCCGAATACATGCCCTCTGCGTTAGATAAGGCAACGCCAGGTTCGTAAAAAGATAAAGGTTTTGGTTTCAACCAATCTTTACTACAACCGCAAAATAACGATAGGGTAATTGCTATTGCGACTATTTTTTTATAATTTCTTTCTTGTTTCATCTTCTTTCTATTTATACTATAAAGAGAAATTTACGCTTAAGTTATAGGTTCTTGGAGTGGGCATACCGCCCAAGTCATCGTTGTCGTAAGATTCGGGGTCACCAAAGTTCCAATTGGGTGCCCAAACCGCCACATTACGAACGGCTAAAGAAATCCGGACATTTTGTATTTCGGCTTTCTTTAGCAAATTTTGGGGTAAGTTGTATGAAACAGCTAGATTGTCTAGACGGATAAACGAACGGTCTACGTAATTGCTTCCGATGTTTTTCGAACCGATACGGGCGTAGTCATTGATGGGGTTTTCAGGAGTCCAACGGGGCATTTGGTAGTCAGTAGCGCGGTCTGGAAAGCTACTATTATTAGCAGCGCGGTTATAAGTGTCGTATTGGCCCCAGTTAGAGTAGATTAGGCATGAGATATCGAAATTTTGAAAAATCCTAAAGTTATTTCGTAAAGACCAACGGAAACGAGGAGTCTTATAACGTTGAAATACCTTATCATCATCCGTCATCACACCATCCCCATTCTGGTCAAGATATTTGAAATCACCGGGCTGTAGGCCATACTTTTCAGCTGCTGCTTCTTCACCAATTTGCCAAACACCAACTCGTTCATAGTCCCATATTCTGTCGGGGTCTTCCCCGATGAACCATTTATTCTTAATGTCGTCGGCCTCTCTTTGACCGATAACATTACCTTGCTCATCTTTGATATCGATCATATCTCCGTAGAGTTTTTTGATTTTTCGTCTATTTAAAGCAAAGTTGAGAGTTGCGTTCCATTCAAAATTCTCTTTCCTCATAATATTGCTGTTCAGGCTAATTTCAATACCCTTATTTTCCAGTTCTCCAAGATTGGCTGCAACGCTATTGAATCCAATAATTTCAGGTAGCGCACGATCTACAAGTAGATCTTTGGTTGTTGCGGTATATACATCAATGCTACCGCCTATGATACTATTAAACAAAGAAAAATCGAGCCCGAGGTTATAAGAAGATTTAGTTTCCCATTTGAGTCCTAGATTGGCCATACGATTAACATACAATTGGGAGGATAGGTAGATGTTCCCGTTTTGGTCAATATAGGGTTGTAGGCCCGAGGTCATATCCGATAGGGCGTCATACTGGCCTATATCCCTATTCCCATTTTTTCCCCAAGATAGACGAAGCTTCCCATAATCCAACCAATCCGAACTATTGCTCATAAAACTTTCGGACGAGAAATTCCATGCAAAAGCAAGCGCAGGAAAAGTTGCTCTTGGATTTTGCGTGCCAAAGGCCGAATAGCCATCCCTTCTTACGGACGCCGTAACCATATATCGGTCGTATAAGGAGTAGAATAATCTAGCCATTAGCGCATCTCCTGTCTTATAGGTGTCATTACTCTCATTTAAAGGCACTGTGCCAGCTTGGATTCTGTGATACCCTAAAATGTCGCTAGGACTATAGTTTGATGATGTAGCCTTTGTTCTCCAGAATTCACCTTTTTCGGCATTTTGTAGTAAAGTAACTTCGAAATGATGAACATCGAAGTCTTTCTTCCATCGAAGTACATTGTCTACCTGCCAATTGTAAGTCTTTTCGTTAGTCCGTTCGGAACTTCCCCCTTTCGCTGCCCATTCAGGATTTTGCGAGGAGTCATGATTGTAATATTCACGCCATGTATAAGATGGTGTAAAGTTTACTTGATATTCAAATCCGAATGGTAACGTAACGACGCCATACATACTGGCATTTAGTGTATTGTATGAGTTTTTTCGGTCTCTATATTGGTTATCAAAAAAAGGATTCACTGGCGTAACATCTCCTGTAGGCAACCGTTGATAGTTACTTGTTGGATCCCCGATATTATTAGAACCATATGGAGAGATGACGGCCGATTGATGCCAGTCCGCTTCTAAAAATCCTTCCTCACGTGCTGCAAAATTGGCGTTTACACCAACCTTTAGGTACGACGTGATTTTTGATTCTAAATTCAAGCGAGACCGATAGTTTTTAAATTGGTTTCCCACAATAATTCCTTCGCGGTTTACATGGTTTATAGACCAGTAGTAAGTTAGATTATCCGTTCGGTTAGAAATACTAGCTGTATAATCTTGTTGCAAACCCTTTTGAAAAACCAAATCTTGCCAATTCGTTAAATTATTAGCTAAATAGTTGTCAATTTCAGGATTTTTTAATTCTAACCTCGAAAGCCAAGCACGGGTTAGCTGTTCATCTGCCACGGAAGTCACTGGATCCTTTTGGTCATAATTATACCAGTCAAGTTGGCTAATTCCGTTTAGTTGCCTGGGATCAACAAACATTTGTGGGTGCTCATTTAAATAGTCTGCTGTACGTCTGCCTACTTCATAGTCGTAGCGATAGGCTAGAAACTCGTCGCCAGTCATTACCCTTGGCATATTTGCATTTTCTACAAAACCAACATTGGCGTTGAACGTGATACGCGGTTTTCCACTTGTCCCTCGTTTTGTTGTAATTAAAACGACACCATTGGCAGCTTTGGCACCATATACAGCAGTCGCGCTAGCGTCTTTTAATATATCTATTGATTCAATGTCATTTGGATTTAGGTCTGCAAATGTTCCATCAAATATAACGCCGTCTACCACATTCAATGGGCTTGCTCCAGCTTTTAATGTTCCTTTCCCTCTTATTAAGAGGCTAGCATCACCTTTGGCCTTATTGCCCTGCCCGATTATCATACCTGCCGCATTGGCCCTTAGTAAATCTTGAACAGATCGTGGCGCCTGAGCTTCCAGTTTTTCTGCTTTTACGGTAGCTACCGAACCGGTTAAATCTTTTCGTTTAGCGGTTCCATAGCCAATCACCACAACTTCGTCCAAGTTTTGTTCATCCTCTTGCAAGAGAATGTCTATAACTTTTCTACCAGCTACGGAAACTTCTTGAGATAGATAGCCTGTATAAGAAAAAGCTAACAGCGCCTTTTCCTTTGAAATAGCTAGGCTGTACGTCCCTTTTTCATTGGTTGTTGTTCCGGTATTTGTTCCTTTTTCAAGAATACTAACACCTACTAACGGTTCGCCAGTTGAATTTCTAACCGTTCCAGAAACGGTTTTAGTACTAGTTTGTGCTACAGTACTTGTCACTTGCGCAAATAGAAGGAAAGCGCTTAAGTAAACAAAAATCGCTAATTTAGTTTTGTTTGGGGTTTTCATCATACGGTTTTAGATTAGTGAAAAGGTTAAACAACTATGTACCGATTGAATAGATATTGTTGCTCCTCCTTCAATCTAAAGGTGTTCTCTGTTTTTAAGTGTCGATATTAAACGGAGGTTTTTTATAGACAATGAATTAGCCAATTCATAAGAAAGTCTTTCTTTTTTATGTCCTAACGAAATGCATAGTATTTGAGCTATAACTTTTCTATAAAGGCAATTATTACATAAGAAACGAGTTGCCACGGTTATCCTATTTGGAGCGTTTGGTAAGTAGAAAAACATATTCAAACTGGAAAACTTGAGTTAAATTTTCCTATGGAAAATTGTTGCGTATAGATAGGTTTTTTATGCATATTGCTAATTATCAATATATTAAATGATGTTAAAAATTCAATACAAGTGTGATATGGTATGTGCCGAAGGATTTGTCTATTCGGGAGGTGTTATTTAATAGATTGAATCTTTAAATAACACTACAACGATTTCGTAAATAATCATTGCTTAAAAGAAAAATCTGCTTAAAAATTTACTTAACATTGTATAACCGATTGCAATAATGTAAAGAAGAAACCTCCTGTTTCCCAAAAACATTTAGAAAGTTCTACTTATTCTTTAAATGACTGTGTTTGTGTGAAATATGTATATGGTGTTATTTTATACCCCCTATTTGTTTAGATTATTTTTTAGAGCATTTTTCAGATAGTCACAAGAGTTAGACAAAACGCTATGATGATAATATTGGTTTTACATTGGAAAATCAATCAAGAAAGATCAAAAGAAATATTTTTGAGATTGAGAATAAGGTGGTAGATAATTCTTCTAGAAAATTTGGCCAATAATTATAAAGCATATTATCGAAGGATATACAATTTCGATGCTTAAATAAAAACAGCAGAAATATCTGTTTTTATTTGCGAAATGCCCATAAATCGAGCTGTGTTCAATTAGAATTTGGTAAACTTACCCTTTAATTTCGAGATACCTGCATTGGATCTTTCACCATTCATTAATTTTTAAATAGCTAAAAATGATTTACGGATACATCAGAGTAAGTACGGATAAGCAAACAGTAGAAAACCAACGTTATGAAATCAATCAATTCTGTGATCGTCAGGAAACGATTGTCAACAAGTGGATCGAGGAAACCATCTCAGGAGTTAAAAATGTAGAAGAACGAAAATTGGGTAAATTACTTAAAAAAATGAAAAAAGGAGATATTCTTATTTGCTCCGAACTTTCCCGTTTGGGAAGAAATTTACTGATGATCATGGGAGTTCTAAATGAATGCATGAGTCGTGATATACAAGTGTGGACTATCAAAGACAATTACCGTTTAGGCAGTGATATTAACTCTAAAGTTTTGGCTTTTGCATTTGGCTTATCAGCAGAAATAGAACGCAACCTCATATCTCAACGTACCAAAGAGGCTTTGGCACGAAAACGAGCGGAAGGTATTGTTTTGGGAAGGCCAAAAGGGAGCAAATCCTTCAAAACCAAGCTTACAGGACAAGAAAAACAAATTCAAGAATTATTAGATAAAGATGTTTCTCATTCAGCTATTGGGCGTATTTTAGGTGTTCACCGATTAACGGTTTCATCATTTGTACAAAATCAAAATCTTAAATGACAAGGTATCATTAGTGTGATTATTTTTAAGCGAGAAATGCAGCCCTTGCTTACTCATTCCACTGAAGACTTAGGGATGGCAGAGAGGCAAGGGGAAGTGTTCTTCAAGCTGGAATGCACCGGGTCGTGGAGAAAAATTGTTTTAGAGATGCAAAAGAGGGTGAAAATACTAATTCAATCTTTCTTCTGGCTATTCTCTTCGATAAGCATGTCCCAGTAGAACCGCTGCAATCTGTGCAGAGATTGCGTAATCGCATAATTTATCCAACCAAAAATATTCACCTGCAGGATTGATCTCTAAAAAATAATATTGATTATCAGGAGTAAGAATAAGATCAATCGCGCCATAATTCAGTTTATAGTGATCCATTAGTGCAAGCAGCCGATTCTCGATATCGAAAGATAATGCATAAGGTTTCCATGAGTTAATAAGTTTAAGGCCATCCTTTCTCCAGTCAATCTGCGCATCAATTTCTTGCTGAGAGTCAATGCTGAACGTAAAAAGCTTATCCCCAACTATGGTAACACGTAACTCCAACTGCTTCTCAAGTTTTTGCTGAAACATCATTGGGCAGTACCGAAGCGTATCCAAATGATCCAGGTCAGCCGCGCTAACTTCATTGGTAAATACCACCTGTTCGCTACCTTCTTGCCTAATGGAAAAAGAACTTTGCATTTTAGTGATTACCTTACCATTGCTTTTGATAAAATTTTTCACATCTTCCGGAGAATTGCTGATGCATGTAGCAGGAATTTGCAAACCACACTTCACGGCTACCTTAAGCTGCTCTTCCTTGCTGTCTAATCGACGATAAGTACTATAGCGCTCCATTTGAAAACAGGAGAGGCCTTCAACCATGCCATATAGTGTTCGTTTAATTTCTCCAGAAGCCGCAGCGTAATACTTCTCTGCTAATAGCTCTTTGACTTTATGGCCAACATGATGGCTTCTTCTATACCATACACTAGCAACATTATCCAAGAAATAACTTTTATCATCTTTTAGTTCTATCAGCCATTTGCCATTAACGTAACGGCTTGTCAAGCTAATTTCAGTTGGATAAAGATCCACATTGAAGCGGATTGCCTCACCACCTAGTGTATTTATATGGTTGATAACCTGGGTTACGCATTCATTATCTCTCGTATGTGTGATGATTAATACTTTCTTTTTAGCCATTATGCTGTATTCTTTCTATTAATTTTTTTGCAATGGTTTCGCCAATCGGATAAGCTAAGTCTTTTTGCAGCATTCCCCATTCACCCTGCGGGTTTACTTCCAGAAATACATACTCTCCATGGATATTCCGTATCATATCAATTGCCCCGAAATGAAGTCCATACTCAACCATCAGTTGTTGTATCTTTTGCTTTATCTTTTGCGGTAACTCATATCGTTCCCATTTTAGTGCTTGCCCGGTCGAGATTCTCCAATCGGTTTTTTTGTCATCATTTGGGATTTTTCCGGTAAAGAATACGCCATCTATATAAATGATCCGGAGTTCATAAGCCTTAGCAATATATTCTTGAAAAATCATCGGGCAATACGTCAATGCACCCAAATCTTTCAGATCAGCTTCATCTATTTTTGTTGTTGGAAAAAATGGCGTGTTAGCCTCCATACTCTTAGATAGCGTATTGTGCAATTTCATGATGATGTTACCGTTACACAGCTTAAAGAAATTATTAACAGCAATAGCATCATTACTGATAATGGTTTTCGGGATAGGCAAGCCTAGGCTATAAGCACGATGTAGCTGTTGCATTTTATCGGCACCAACTGCGTGATCCTTGTGCATAACATTCATCCAAGGAATATTTTCCATGCTATTGAAGAAGAGTTGAAGAGCAGTTTGATATTCACTAAGAAATATGGATTTATAGTTAGGATCGAGTTCATCCGGTATGTTAAAATTCCATAGTTTGCGATACCAAACGGCCTGAACCTTAGCAGAATCTATCGTTTGAAAGGCATTGCTAATATAATAATGAGGATTTTCGTTTGAGTGAACGTAATCTATTTTGTAATCGGTGGCAAATGCGTCGCTATTAAAACGAAAAGATGGAAAACCTAATTCTTTCAGATGATTTTGAACAATATCTATCGTATAAAAGTCATTTGTATGGGTAATACAAAAAATCATAAACAGCAACATAAAAACAAGAGGTTGGTACCAACCTCTTGTATATACTAAAACTTAACGTGAATAAGGCTAAAGCCCTTCATCACTGTCAGAAGGGAATTTTAACGTAACGACTCCATCTCTCACCTCGAGATTTGATGTTGAGGATTGTTGCGTACCATCCTGATTGTTTTTAGCATCTTGCTTGGTTTGGCCTTCTAAGAATTTAGCAAAGAAGGGCTGCTTCATTTGATTTGTAGTTTCCATAACTGTTAGTATTTAATGATTTAAAAAAAAGTAATACGCATTACTTCTTATAACACGAGACTAAAAGCCATAGTGCTACATATTAATTTTATTTGTTTGAAAATGATAAGATTTATAATAGCTGTAGTCTTTCGCAAAGCATTCTCCCTGTTTTTCTATAAGTTTCGGTTTCATAATTATATTATGAAGATACTGTTTTAATAAAGATAGTTTTGATGTTCTTGATATCATGGTCCATTTTGAGTCATCTTCAGATCGGCATATTATCAATATTCGGATCAGGCATACACTTTATGCTCCGCCCAACAACGGGATTTTAGAACCTGCGTATTTGCTTAGTTTAAGAATATTGCTAATTTGCGCGACAGAACAAAAATATTATCATTCATTATGACTAATTTAAAAGGGAAGTATGCTATAATTACCGGAGGAGGAAGAGGGCTTGGAAAAGCCATCGCTTTAGCGTTGGCGAATGAGGGAGTTAATATCGGCATTACCGGAAGAAATGAAGAGAATTTAAGCAGTACAGTAGAAGAACTCAAGAGCATCGGTGTTAATGCTGCCTATAGCGTTTTTTCTATTGACAATGAAGATGCTGTAAAGGCAGGGATTAACGCTTTAGTAGAACAGCTTGGTGGCGTGAACATTTTGATCAATAACGCAGGGATAGGAGATTTTGGTAGCATCGAAGACATGCCTTCTGGTGTATGGGAACAGGTTGTTAAGACTAATCTATTTGGTGTTTACTACACTGCCAAAGCAGTATATCCCTTCCTAAAGGAGATGGGGGAGGGCGATATCGTCAACGTAGCTTCCACAGCAGGCTTAAAAGCAGGCGGCAATATGTCGGCTTATGCTGCATCCAAGGCCGCCGTTATTTCCCTGTCGCAATCAATGATGGCCGAATGGAGAAAACATAATATCCGGGTAATTACCCTAACGCCAAGTACAATCGCCTCTGATATGAGCATACAAGGAGGATTAACGGATGGCAATCCAGAAAAAGTGCTTCAGCCGGAAGATTTTGCAGAATGGGTAAGAGATATTTTGAAGATGAATAGAAGAGCGATGGTTGCCAACGGGTCTATTTTTTCTACCAATCCCTAATTGATTTTCTTTTATATTTCAATACACAGAATGCTATCTTGTGTATTGAAATATTTTCTTTTTTATTAAGCTCAAGTAGTAGATACCCTATTAAGCCAAGTTTATCGATATCATTAATCAAATTTAGCACTTAATTTTTATTGTTACGGATGCTTGGATGGAACATCGGCCTGGGTTATGGTCTTCAATCCATTTAGAATAAACTCACCTAAATAATACGAACCCATGTCATAATTGGAGAGCACCACGGCAGTATAACCACTATTAGGTAGAATGTATTCCACTGCACTGATGCCGGGAGCTCCGCCAGAATGGCCGATAACTGGGTTTTCCTTGCTACCCCATAGTTGGAACCCATAGCCATATCCATTTTTCGTGTAATCCGTAAACATTTTTGTTAGCGAAGCGGCCGATACCAATTTACCCGAAATCAATGTGCGCGAGAAATGATAGAGATCATCTACGGTAGAGTAGGCGCCGCCAGCAGAAGAACCTCTTGTAAAACTCGATTTAGCATTGCTTTCGTACTCGCCGTTAGGCTTAAAGAGGTAGCCTAGGGCAACATGATCAGATTTATTACCTTCGTAGTCGTAATATACATTGGTATTCACCATTCCCGAAGGTCTGTAAATATAGGTTTTACAATACTCAACATAATTCATTCCTGAGACCTTTTCTATAATGGCTCCCAACAACAACATGCCTGTATTGCTGTATTGCCAATCTGTGCCCGGCTCAAATGCCAAAGTATCTTTTACAAAAGGTTTATATGCATTAAGCGTTGCAAACTGCGATGCTGGCATTCGGTCAAAATCTTCAGAGAAAAAATCACCCAGGCCTGAGGTATGCGTCAGTAGATGGTGTACGGTTATCCTATCGCCTGTCTGTTGTGATAGCCACTCTGTGCCTAGATATTTAGATATAGGGTCATCAAGCCCGATCTTACCCTTTTCCACCAACTGCATGATACCAGTGGCTGTAAACATTTTATTCATTGATCCGACATTGATTTGCGTATTCAAATTGTTTTTGATCTGCAATTCCTTTACGGCATAACCGCAGGCATCCTGAAATAAAATACGATCTCCTTTTGCCAATAATACCGTCCCTGAAAAAAGATCTTTCTTTTGCAAAATACTTAATAGCTTTTCGAGGGCCATAGTCAATTCCTGCTCATCCTTTGGAGCAGGTAAATGTTTATCCGTGATTACCCTACTATTAAAAAGCTTAAGTTTATTGTCATTATCTAGTCTCAGATTGAACTCCCAGGCATTGTCAAAGAGCTTTCCCTTAGCTTGATAATTGGCCATAGCCGCTTTTGGCTTAAAGTCTGTCATTCCACCCAGGTCAAGCTCGCCGGCAAGGCGATGAGCCATCTGGATACGGTTTTTGAAATCCATGCTTAAGGATTCTCGAAACGAATTTGAGCCATTTTCCTTTAGAAAGGCGTCTACTTTGTCAACAGCGTAATTGTTGACGAGATCGATTAGCCTCTCGGCCATCCCATCTAACAAAGATTGCAACTGTTTCTTCTCCGCATCGTTAAGGTCTCTAGCTTTTTCCGGCAAATAATTATTGTCTTTGATCCAAATATCTTTTCCGAACGCCAAGAACTGGTTTATTTCACCATTATCATCTTTGTTAAATACCAGTGGGAAATTTAATTCGTCATTGAAAAACTCAAGTACAGATTTTTGGGTAAAGGGTATTTCCTTAAAGTCCCATTCCTGCGTTAGCCATAATTTATTGTCCTTTACACTGATCTTTATATACATTTCTTTCATCTGGCTATGCTGATAGTATCCCACCATTTTTTGCAGATCCGTTTGATGTCCGTCTGCATGTACCGGATTTGTATTAAATATAGGTAGGGCAAAGGCCATTAAAGCGTTTACATGAAGTACAATCAATAAGAGAATGAAGGTTACACGTAGAAATTTTTTCATAATAGTGGTTTAAAATGCTCCCACGGCACATGCAGCGCTATGTTAGACAATAATTGCGTCTTGTACGTTTTTGAAAGTACAATAAAGATAAAATTTTATAAAATATATCCTGTTTAAAATGAATAAAATTTCAATACAGCAATCCCCCTCAAATTTGTCGTACTCGGCCTCTTTGTGAATTAAAATAGAATTTTACTTTTGATGAAGTAAATAAAAGAAGAAAAGAAAATGAGTAAAATTGTAGCAATTGAGCATTTGACGCTCGACAGTGTATATCAGGGGCCAGCAAGGCCTGACGAAGATACTCGTGATGATTTTACATACGGCGGATGGGCGTTGGCAGGCAATGTTCCTGAAATGCAGGAAGTGATAGGCAAGGCTATGGGAAGCGCCTGGTCATTACTTGTAGGGCGTATCACCTATGAAGATCTTTTTGGCTTCTGGCCTAATCAACCTCCAAATCCGATGACTGATGCGCTTAACAAGGTTGAAAAATTTGTCGTCTCTACCACTTCGCAAGAATTATCATGGCAAAATTCGGTTCTGCTTAAAGGTAACGCAGCAGATAACGTTAGCAAACTAAAAAAAGAGCATGATAAAACACTAGTGATTTTCGGTAGCGGAATGCTTGTTCAGTCACTTATGCTAAACAAGCTTGTAGACGAGTATATATTGATGATTCACCCCTTAGTATTAGGCAGAGGGCGCCGTTTATTTGGAGAACAAGGTTTTCATACTAAACTGAGCTTGCAGGATTCGTTGATTACCAATACCGGCGTTATAATTGCAACATATCGGCCGGTATCTGAATGCTGAACGTGGCAAAACTAAATCAGTTCGCTTTGTTATCGTAGACTTAGGAAATTAATTCACCAGTGTCCGGTCAAAAACTAATTGCGGACACAGAAGCCATTTGAAAGTGGTAAGGCATCCTACTTAGCTGCAAAAGCAGGGGATACGCTGGAGCTTGGAGATCCGGCTTGAAACTAAAGCACATCACCCAGCCTGATCTGGATATTGTTTCCGCCTTGCTCCCTAGGTACCGAATTCACAACACCTATTTTGTTGGGCTGTATTTCATATAGAGAAGGCCATAAGGTTTTTGGCCAAGCTTGGTTGATTTTATTCCATGTTTTTCCATAATCATTACTAATGGATACCTGGCTGGAGTTTGATGTAACGACTAAACCGCCGCCTTTGAGCGATAGGATAAATGGCCCGCCTAGCTGGTCTGGAATACGCTGGCCAAGTCCAACAGGCCAGTTTACGCCATCGTTACTGGTTTTAGTGTAAATATTACAGCCTTCTGGGCCGCAAACCTCATAAACTACAATGTACTGGCCGTTATTCATTTTTGTCCAAACAGACATTCCCGGCCGGGATGCAGATTGTCCCGGAGTATGCGCCACCCAAATCTCATCCCCCCAAGTTTTGCCGCCATCGACAGATATTTTTTCTGAAATAATCTGACTATAAGATGGTGTTTCCGTTACATGCTTTTCGTTGGCATACATAACAGCCAGCCTTCCGTCATCCAGCAAATAGAAATGTGGCTCATAGATTCCCTTGTCTGGTTTGCCCAGTTCTCCCGGCTTGCCATGATTTTGATCGATGATGCTCAGTTTGTTCCAATTTTTCCCTTTATCAGTGCTTTTGTAAACCGATAAGGCATACGATTCCTGCCATCTTACAGAACGGCAAGCCAACAAGATTGAGCCATTAGGTAATTCAATCATTTGTGCGTTGTCCATGTCGCGGCCGGGATCCGAAATAATACTCACCGGTTCCCACGTCTGGCAATTGTCTGTGCTCCGAGAAAATTGCAGTTCCAGTCCCCCTTCAGGTTCATTTTTGTAACCGCTATTACGTGAAATAGTATATCCTGCCAACCAACTACCATCTTTCAGTTTAAGCAACCTGCAATATTGAGATCCGTAAAGGCCATGACGACGAGGATGTGTGCCACCTGCTTCTGGTACGCTGCCCGGGTCTTTGAAAACCGGCTGGTCGTTCACCAACACAGCATCTGTCCAGCGAATGGAATCTATATTTTTTTGCTGTGCAAAACCATGGGTAGTTAACAGCAAGAGGGTTAAGAAAACGATCGTACCTTGCATAATAAGATTGTTAGTAAAGCTTATTTTTCGATGTTAATCTTCCAGATTGATCTCAAACAAACACACAGGAGCTTTGCGATAATGTTCTGGTAGGCCATCGGTATCTTTAAGTTCAAACATCCCTAAAAAATTAAAACCAGAATTTTGATAATGCTCAATCAATCGAGTATTGTCTCCCGTAGTATCTAGTCTTACGTACTGTTTTCCGATAGATTTTGCGTATTCCTTAGCCCAATCTACAATTTTTGCGACAAAGTTATTACCTCTGAAGTTAGGATTAGTCGCAATTCTATGAATATAAATGGCACTATCCTTATTTCTCTTTTCCCAAATCTGTTCATCACTAAAGGTGATTGCCCAAATGCAGGCAACTTCCTCATTAACCGTCATTTTCCACTGCCGATTTTCGCTAATTTCATTTTCAATAAGCCCTCGTTCAAAATCAGGCCATACGGTTACCTTTTTTTTTGCTTTTTGATAGTCTGAAGCGATTTTATATAGTCGAAATATTTCATCTATATCATTGATTGTACTGTTGCTAATTGTCATCTTTCTTTTAATCCCAATTTGTTAAGGCATATTTTACAATGCGTATGAAGGTTTACGTTCATAGTGGATACCTGCTCAAATTTAAGCTTTATAAGCATATAGCCAAAAATATCTACAATTTTTCTCCAGTTAGAGAATCACCTCAAAATACAGTGCACTTGTGTATAAAACCTCCCGTTATCTCAAATTTAGAGCAAACCGAAACAATAAAGGCAGACTAATTAGACCCGGATGGTTCAATTTCTTTTTTTCTAAACGCTATCATCCGCTTTATCAATGCTAATGGAAGTTCCTCATTATTTAAGAATTGAATGGCAGCTTTTGTGACCTTGAACTTTTTTAATTCAGGTTCAAACTCGTTTAAAAATGCCTCGCTCCATGGGCTTGAAAGCGAGATGTGCTTAGCATAGGCAGAATAGTAAATCAAAAAGTTCTTTCCAATTTTGAAAGCTGGAATTTGATAACTAATAACTTCCACCGCTTCAGGAGCTACTTCTTTTATTGTTTTACAAATTTGTTGCATCCTTTCCTGTAGTTCAGCAGGGAAAGCCTTATGGTATTCATCGATTGTTTTGAAATCTGTTTTAGCCATTGTTATAAAATTTAATGATTATGTCGTATGAGCAAATATTTTTTATAACGCTCTTTACAAAAATACAATGCAGACCTTATAATTAAGATGGCATATTCCGTCTTTTAGCAGGTGTATTTATGACTTTTTATTTTAATTGAAAAATTGATGGGATTTTATGAAGTTGTACATTTGAGTTTTGCGGATTGTCGTAGCTGCCCCCTACATTTGTCTTATTAATCATTCCTAAGTAAGTACTAATTTACTACTTTTGTTATAGCATCAGGCCATGCAAGCGCATGGTTCAAACGCGTAAAAATTAAGTATTCACAATAATTAACCCTTTAGTAAATCAATACATTATGAAAATTGTAAAAACCGTTCTCTGTGTTTTATTCGGCTTAATGTTTATCAATGCTGGATTAGATAAATATTTGCATTATATGCCTATGCCCCCTATGGAGGGAGAAATATTAAAAGTGAATGAAGCCATCATGCAGTTAAAATGGCTACTACCTTTAGTAGGATTTATTGAGGTGGTTGGCGGCTTATTGTTTATCCTTCCTAAAACCAGAGCATTAGGAGCCATTGTCATTTTACCGGTTATGGTAGGCGTCATCTTGCATAATGCCACCTTTATGCCATCCGGATTAACCATCGCCGGCGTAATGTTTTTAATTAACCTGTGGGTTATTATCGATAACCGGAACAAATACAAAGTGCTCCTTAGCTAGCAAAGTATGGGGAAATCTTCACCGTTTTAGTTACGCCCGAACGAGAGGGAAAATTTATTATGTCATTGCTATCCTTTCCGTATATTCGCCTGACTAAAATCATTATTGTATGCTGCTACCTATTGGAGACGATAATCGTGATAGGCGTTCATTCCCTTTTATCAACTATTTATTGATAGGCTTAAACATTTTCGTTTTCGTTTTTTTACAAAATTTCGGATACAATGCTAATTTTACCTTTTCTTATGCCATTATACCCGCAGAAATACTAAGTGGGCATGATATCGTTACCGATAATCAAGCAATAGTAGACCCGCTTTCCGGGCAGTCGTTCGAAATGCCTGGTTTACAAGCCACCCCAATTCCTGTTTTGCTAACCTTGATAACGGGTATGTTTATGCACGGAGGTTTAGCACATTTAGGCGGCAATATGCTCTATTTGTGGATTTTTGGCGATAACTTGGAAGATCGCATGGGGCATGGCAGCTATCTTCTTTTTTATCTATTATGTGGAGTGTTAAGCGGCTTAAGCCATGTCTTTAGTACACTTTTTTTCGGCGAAAACTTATTGACTCCCTGCTTAGGCGCTTCGGGTGCGATCTCGGCAGTTCTAGCAGGTTATATGATCCTCTTCCCGCGTAAGCGCGTCTTTATATGGATGCTGTTTTTCGTGTTTTCGGTGCCTTCTTTTGTAGCTATTGGGCTTTGGTTCTTCTTTCAATTGAGCAACGGATTAGGTGCGCTAGGAGGGGAGCAAGCTGGAGGTGTAGCCTATGCTGCACATATCGGAGGGTTCATAGCCGGGCTGTTGTTCGTTCGCCGTTTCGCAAAGCGTTATCGTCGGTAAAGGCTTCATACATTTCAAACTGTTATCTCTACAATATTTGGCTAATGGATAAAGATGTGCCGAAAGATGACTATAACAATTCCAGACCACATGATGGCTAAAGTCTTAAAATACGGCATCCCTTGCCATAATTTTTTGTTTCCGATTACATAAAAGCGATACTTTGCCCTCGTTAGGGCTACATTTAACATGTTAGGCTTCGCCGATGCCCAAAGGCGCGAACCAGGACTTTCAGGATCACTTCCCAACACCAGGAAAACAATGTCTGCTTCTTTACCCTGAAAAGTATGTATAGTACCGCATAGCGCCTTTGATCTTATTCTTCTGGCCATTTCTTGACACTCCCTAGCAACAGATTTAAATGGAGATATCACATAAACGTCGCCTTGATATGATTTGAGTATTTCCAGTTTCTCTCTTAGCATCTCAATTTCCTCTACAACAACCTGCTTGTTTTTTACGGTAGTACCTTTAACATTAAACCAAACAGAAGGTCCGAGTGGGCAATCGCAGGGCGCATCCTCTTGGGCTTTAACCATTTGCCCGTTATAAGCAATATCATTGGCTAAATTAAACATAGGGTTATTGCAACGTCTATGCGTACGTAGGGGGAAACCCGTCCACACAGGTTCTTCGGCCAAGCCTATCGCAGATCCATGCAGCGAAATCCTATCAGCAAGTTCCTGTGCAGAGCTTTTTGAAGGAAACCAGACATCGTCTAATTTATAAGGTGCATTTAAAAGATGTATTAATTTTTCTGGTAAGGTAACTACTGGCGGAATCTGAATAGGATCTCCTATGATTATAGCGCGTTTCGCCCGATTCACAATTCCGGCAATAGACTGCGGTGTAGCCTGTCCTGCCTCATCAATAAGCAGCCACCCTATACTCTCGGGTTTTACATTCCTGAAAAGCTTGCTAACAGAAGCTAAAGACGTGGAGACAACAGGAATACAAAAGAAAAACGTTTTCCAAAGATTTGTGCTAAGGCTTTCCGAAACTTCTGTCCGACCATCAAGCATAGCCATAAACAGATTTAAATTGTTATAGAAAGGCTTGGGGTTACTGAAGATGGCCAGTTCATGTATACGCAGGCTTTTCAGAAAAATCGCACTGCGTAAAATATTAACCGACGGGGAAGACCAGGGGTTCATTTTATGTATTTCTTCCAGCTTGGATCCAAACTCCAGAAAAATAGCAGCATCCGGGATATTACTACTATCAATACCATGTTTTTCTGTCAGCTTTCTTTTTAAACTGACATAGGTGTTCATCCGGGCTTGTAGTTCAGTTAAAAGTTGTTCCTGTGTTTGTAACTGTTTTTGTAACGCGTTTATTTTCTTGAGACTTTCACGCAATTCCTGCTCAGCTAGATTGCCTTCTTTTGTTCTTTTTTCAAGGTCGGCTACAAATAAGAGATATGGTCCCATCCATTTCTTGTAAGATTCGAGACCAAATAATTTTTTGAACCAGAAAAAAGACGGTTTCGTTAAGACGTGAAAAGCTAAACTTTTATGACTGCTTTCAATCTCCCGTTTAATTCCCGCTAACTTATCTTCAATGGTTTTATTTAGCGTCTTCTGTTCGCCTAGTTGTACCATCAATTTGCGAACATTCGCCTCGAGTGCCCGTCTTTTTTTCCTGTCTTCAATATGAGGGAAAAGCATCTGGTGGAAAGTGGCTGCGTCTTTTTTAAAAAGCTCAAACTCCTTTAATAGTTTCTTAAGCTCCTCAACTTCTTTATCAAAAGCCCTTTTCATCTTGGCCGAATGGTCTATTCCTTCGTCATTCTTATATAAATTCAATAAGTAATTACGGAAGCCGGTTCGGGTTTGCTTTCCCCACCAGAAACCATCTTTAAAGGCAGTTTTATTTTTAGAATTTCCGAGGGCAGCCGCCAAACATCCCCATGTTTCGTCTTCAATAAGCCCTTTACTGAAGTCTTTTAAGTAGGCAGCTTCCGTAAATATTGGGTCAATATTCTTCTGGGCGGGTAATTCCTTTGATATATTTTCTACAGCAGCATTATTGTTACTAGCTACTACAATGCCCGTGTTTGTAAATACATCTTCATTGATGGCAAAATAATGGTAATCAGTATTGATCCTTTTGCCTGGTAAACCAAGGAATATATCGGGGCTGTCCATTATTTTCTTTGCCCGTTCTACGATAATATCGGCAATAATATCTTTCAATAGCGTGGTCTTACCTGTTCCCGGAGGACCATTTACCCCTATTATACCCTGTTCGCGAGAAAGGTAATCGATGCTATGTGTTACCGCTCCGAATTGTGCGGCATAGAGCCCATAAGCTGGAGATGAGGGCCACTTCCCTCGACTTAAAAGAGCAGGGTCAAGGTGGTTGAAAAACACTTCGGCATCTTTTAGCACATCAATTCGTTGGTCAATATGAATACCATCCTTGAGCAAATCATCCAATCCCTTAGCGTGTTTTTTCTTTTGAAGCAAATCATTTAAATCATCTAGGTAGAAAGAATTTAGAAAAGGTACCTCATTGGTTGATTTTCTCGATATTTTGACACTATGTATGTGAACCGCTTGCGCACATGTGATATCGGTTAATTGCAGGTCGTTTAGTACAGCAATTTCCTTTTTGAAATGCGGCCAATGGATAACGGGTAAAAGTAAGTCCTCCAGATCTTCTGCCTCCGGATTGAGCGGGTACCGCTCCCTAAAACCTTCTTGCCCTAGTTCCAAGCGTTCATTTACTAAATGAAGGTCTTTGTCATGTTGTAAACACCAAAGCCCTTGGATATATGCGGCTTGCAAATATCCTCCTTGCGACAAGGGACGGCCGTTTTCGTCAATAATCATCACGGCCATACACGTTTCGCCTGAAGGTCTCTCTACAAAATCCCGTTCTGGGTTGTCGGCGTCTATAAGGCTATCAATGCAGTCTAGTATATGTTGCTTTGCATGTTTACCCAAAAAAACATAATGGCGCCACATGAGCTTCTCGTCGGGCTCAAAATCTAGGAGCCAGGGTAGAGACATGTCTTCTGTAAAACGCTTGGCCTCTTTCTGGAGGTCAGGTAAATTAAATACCTCAATATCTCGCCAAAAAGAAAGTATTTTCTGCTTGTTGTTCAAAAGAATGTGTTTTTTCTTCTAATATATTATGAATTGGGTATTAATCATAATTTAGAACCAATACAATAAAAAGATCAACTGGTTACTTTTGTTAGGTAGAAATAATATCAGTATGGCTATAAGGCAGAATCTCCGATTAGAAAACTCTTCTTTGGGCATCTTAACCATAAACTCTTTACAGAATCTTTCTATGTTCCTGCTAACAGCTTGTTGCAGTGTTACAAACCTTTAGGTATCTCTCCATAGAAAGGATAGTTATCAAAAGGTTCTGTGGTTTCCGTTACAGCGTCTTTTGTGTTCTTCCTCCATTTCATTAAATGTGTTGCCAATTCATGCCGAACTTTATCGTAGCTTGGGTCTTTCGCCAGATTTTTTAGCTGATCAGGATCCTTCTCCAGGTCATACAGTTCTTCAGCAGGCCTTTTTTCCAAACTCCATAAGCGTAGCTTTTCGTAAGCTGGGTTGTCTTTGTTTTCCAGTAGAAATTTCTTTGTTCCCCCATCGTCTATATCCCCATAGAACCTGTTTGATTCGGGATTCTCCGGATCGCCCGCCGGCCAACGTTCGGGGCGTAGGTTATTGATGTACAAGAAGCGATCTGTCCTTATTGCCCGCATCGGATAGCCCAGATTGCCTGCCCGAACATAGGCATGTCTTTCCCGTTCGCTAAAAATCTCGGTACGTGGATGTTTGCTTTTGCCGGTTTCAAGCAACGCTAAGAGCGATTGGCCCTCCATGGATTTAGGTGTTTCTATACCTGCCGCCGAGAGGAAAGTAGGGGCAAGGTCTACCAGACTGACCATTTCGCCGGTTCTTTTTCCTTTCATAAAATGCCCGCCCCACCGCATAATAAGCGGAATATTGGTGCTTATGTCATAGGCATTTGCTTTGACCCTTGGAAAGGGCATCCCATTATCACTGGTGATCACAATCAATGTTTCGTCATAAATTCCTTTTTCCTTGAGTAATGCTACAGCCTTTTCAATGGTTTGATCAAAACGTTTCGACTCCGCATAATAGTCGAGAAAGTCTTGATGTACCTGCTCATTATCCGGTAGCCAGACAGGTACCCTTACTTTCATGGAATCAATGCCCAGATTAGTTTTAAGCGATGGGCTGTAGGGCCTATGCGGATCGTGGCTGCCTATCCAGAAACAGAACGGAACATCTTCGGGCTGCTCCTGCATGAATTTTTCGAAGCTCTGATATGATTTCCCGGCAGGATTTTCCTTATAGCCCCCCTTCTGGAAATTCCCGGGGCCCCAACCTTTTCCCTGCAGGCCTACCCGATACCCGTTTTCTGCTAAGATACGGGCATAATTTTCATATTTCAGCGGCAGGGTTCCATGCAAGTTGCCCCCTTCGGTAAGTTGATGGGGATATTTACTTGTTAGGATACTTGCTCTGGAAGGGGTACAGGAGGAAGCGGTGCAATAGGCACGCTCAAATACCACACCGTCTTTGGCCACGCCGTCCATACCGGGAGTAGTAATCGTGCTGTCACCATAAAGAGGTAATGTCTTGGAAAGATCGTCCGCAATAATCAGCAAGATATTTGGCCTTTTATTATGGTTGCTGATGCTAACAGTTGGATTTGAGGGGGTAGATTGGTGACGCTGCAATTCCTGCCCGAAAGCGAATGAAGCGGCGCAGAAATGGAGTGTGATTAAGAGGGCTCTAATTGGGTACATCGTAATTTCTTTTAACTTTCCTATCAAGTAGGCGCTTGTAAATATAAAAGCAAGTATTTGCTTGAACAACTGTTTTAAACAAAAAAATGCTAGCTATAGACAATCCAACCAAATTATGCCTCTACACTTATCAAGAAACAGCTATATATTGAGCGTTTGGGTTAAACCTAATTAAACGAGTGTCGGAATTCCAGCGGCGAGAGGTTTGTTTTGGTTTTGAATAATTTGCTGAATGATTGCAGATGCTCAAATCCCAGTTCGTAAGCGATTTCGCTTATGGAAAGATTCGTCGTTGAAAGTTTCTCTTTTGCCAATTCTATAAGTTTGCTGTGCAAATGCTGTTGTGTACTCTGGCCCGTTAAGGATTTAAGCAAGCTACTCAGATAGCCTGGCGAAATATTTAACGTTTCGGCAATTAGCGTAACGCTGGGTAAGCCCTGTTTTGCCAGTGCACCACTGTTGAAATACGTCGATAAGAAATCTTCTAGGCGCGTCAGCAGTTCGTGGCTGGCTACTTTCCGGGTAATGAACTGACGTTGGTAGAACCGCTCCGAATAGGTCAATAAGAGTTCCAACTGCGCAATGATTACGTTCTGGCTAAAGCGGTCTATGTTCGCTTGGTACTCCTGTTCAATCTGGTTAGCAATGGCCGTAAGCATGGCTTCCTCCTTATCAGAAAGATAAAGGGCCTCATATACCGAATAGTTGAAGAACTCATATTTTTTTATATCCTTTGCCAGTGAAGTACCCCATAAAAAATCCGGGTGTATCAAGATCATCCACCCTTCAGGCCGTTTTGCACCTTTTAGATCAATAGGTACATCAATGCCGAATAGTTGACCCGGCGACATGAAGAACAATACACCCTCGTCAAAATCGCTCGCCTGCTGTCCGTATTTATATCTGGCATGATGTGCCTTTTTTAGCGAAATCGAATAAAAGTCGTAGATTATGCTGAAAGGAATTTCGGCGATAGGCATTTTAATATCGTCCATATGGACAACGCTAATCAAGGGGTGTGCAGGATTTGGCAAACCCGCCGCCCGGTGGTATTCATGTATTGTGCGGAAACGAAGGAGTTGAGCGCTGTTCATCGACATAAAGTTAATTACTTTTATGATAATCTTCCGCAAATTCTTTGGCAAAATCGGCCAGTTTAACCTTACCCATTTTGGATTTGTTCTGGTGAAAGTTCTCCAAAGGTTTACCGCTATGCATAGCCGCCTGCATTTCTACGAGCGTCTCGGCCAATTTTTCTGGCACTTTGGCCATCTTCAAACCTTTTAGCATTTCACTGTCAGATAGCAGCACCCATTTTAACCATGGTTTGCCTACAGCCGTTCCTATGATCTTTGCCGCCTCGTTACAGGTCATTTCCTCACTGCCCACATAACGGATCGTTCTTTCTTCAGGAAGTAAAAATAGTTCCTCGGCAACAGCATCCGCAATATCCTTCGGCGATACAAAAACAATCCTATCCTCGCCGCCATAATTTCCCATAAGCAGGCCTGTTTTCCCAGTAAGCAATGCCCAAAGTCCCGAATAGCGTAGCGTCAAGAATTTACCCATTAAGCCTTTACCTTTAATGAGGTCGATAGACTGATAGAAATTGGTATAAAAAGAAGCAGGACGCAGAATCGTCAACGAGGTTTTTAATTCATCAAAAACATGTTCAATATTTTCGCCCTGCACCAGATCAGCAGACCAGCCACTCAACAGCACCACGCGCTTGATGCCAACCTGTTTTAAAGCCTGTACATAATTTTGTGCCATCCTCCGTAAATAATCCCCCAGATCAGGTTCCGTAAAACTCAGCGGAATCATCGCATAAACGGCATCCGCATCCTTGAAAGTGTTCGTCAAAAACGATACATCAGCTATCGAGCCGATAGCAGCAGTAGCGCCCAAAGCTTCAATAGCCGCCTGCTTTTGCTGATCACTGCTGATTACAGTTACCTGATGCCTTTGTGCAACCAGTGTTTTCGTCAATGGCTTGCTGATATTCCCTAAGGAACCGGTTACAATAATTTTCATCGCTTTTATCTGGTATAAACACCCTTATCAATATCTGAAAGCAAGGTAGAATGTGTTGGGTGCCAGTTCAAACGTTCTTGCGTTAATTTACTCGATGCCGGGCAGTTTATCGCGGCCATGTGCGCAAACCAGCTAAAATGTTCATCGGCGGCCTCAGGGGCTATTGATTTTACCGGGATATGGAGTTGCAGGCCAATGGCCTCGGCAATAGATTTAACAGTGATTGCCTGTTCTGCAGCGGCGTGGTAGCGAGCACCGGGTTCCGCGTTTTCTAAGGCCAGGCGGAATAAATGCGCGGCATCCAAGCGGTGTACCGCGTTCCATTGATTGAGTCCATTGTCAATATAAGCAGAAAACCCCTTTTCACGTGCAGTGTTAATCAGTATCGGAACAAATCCGTGCTTATCCTCCTCACCGTGCACCGATGGCGACAAGCGCACGACCGCCGCACGCACACCCCGCCCACATAGAGCATCCGCTGCTTGCTCCGAAGCACGCGGCCAAGCCGGATTAAAAGCAGGGATGATATCTTCCGTCGCCAGTTTTCCTGGGCTTACCAGTGCGGTACCAGAGGTAACGATCAATGGGCGATCAGAACCAGCCAAGACATCGCCTATCACTTCTATGGCTTTCTTATCTACCTCGCAAACCTCCTGAAATCGGGTAAAGTCATGAATAAAGCCGGCGTGGATAACACCATCAGCGCTGGCGGCACCTGCCCGTAAACTATCCAGATCTTCGAGATCACCGCGGTGAACCTCCGCACCTGCATCAATCAGCTTTTGGGCAGAGGCATCAGAACGGGCCAGCCCAAGCACTTGATGGCCGGCACTTATTAATTCCTGTACAATGGTAGTACCAATGAAGCCTGTGGCTCCTGTAATAAATACACGCATAACTTTTTTTTATACTACAAAGATCACTTACCTGCGTCAAATTCATTTATCCAAATCTGCTTTTAGTTTAGCCGAATTCATATCTACATGCTGCCTAAATCATTAAAAGCTATGATACCACCCCATCTTAAGCCATAGCTGGTTTTCCATTCCACTTCCGATGAGGTTTTTAGCCCGATAATCCAATCCCATTTCGATCTGGTTGTTTTCAGACTGATTATACCCCAAAGCAGTTAGCAATTTTATCTCCAGGTTGCCCCTCCCGCCCTGGAGGATACCGACGTATTCATTATTAACTTTAAGGTAAAACTCCTCAGGATCAACTCTTAAACCATTCAGCGGTTTTTCTATACTGATACGATATCTCAATCGATATTGTATGGGCTCGTTTGTTTCGAAGGTCTGGTCAGATCTAAAACGATGGGCCAATTGCAGACCACCGAGTTCTTGGCCAAGACTGTATTGTTGCATAGCGCGGTGGAGAAATGATCCGTCTTTAGCAGACCGGCGAACCAGATAACCTGCACCCAGATTCTTTAAAACGCCTTTATTACGTGTCACAACGATTTCAACGCCCGTGTTATCATATCCGGTACCGCTTCCTGTAGCTTCATCGGGGTTTTGATAAAGTACGAAACGGTTTTCAACCTTAGCATTTACCTTCCAGGCCGTACCGATTTTAAAATCAACATTGATCTGCGGCGTGATTCCGAATCTATTCTGGGCGAAACCGGTGTAACCGGTAAGCAACAGCAGAATTATAACAAGGGGTAGCGCTCTCGGATGCATAAAGAAAAACGCCATGCTCAATACAATAAGTGGTTGAGGTTCCGCTCTATGATCTCCTTTGTTTCGATATGATTGCCGCCATGATCAAATAGCGATTCATACGACATGGCGTCTTTGTTCTCCCGGCCGCTGTATACGATCTCATAATTGGTCGTATAATTATTTTCAGTGTCATCCTTCTTAATCAACGAATGTAGCACATCTGGGTCGCCAATCCATTGTATCTGAGTCTTTTTGATCTTAAACGATTTATAGCGTTTCTTAAGATAAGCCATTACATTCCCCTGCACGGCCATAGGCAGTTTATCAAACTTCTGCGTCCTTTCGATATCGTACAGCGTTCCCAGCGTGTCAAATTTAATACTGTATATTGAACTGTTTTCTTTGATCTTCGCTTCCACCATTACGCCTTCCAGGCTTTCTTCCAAATACCATTTTATTTTTTTGGAGTCGGGAAAAAGGCTTTCCACATATATCCTTGCTTTTTCAGCCACTCTAGAACTTTTCATGCTGGTTTCCCGTTCAAATTTTTTCTGGGCATTTGCTACATGTACTAGGAGTATTGCTATAATCAATAATAAACTATGTTTCATTACGGTTGTTTTGATGTTGTCCATACCAAGTTAACGGCATCAGCGGAAACTCGATAAATCCGAGTTCGTCCACTCGAACGAAACAATGAAGAGCTTCTATTGTTTATTTGATTGAGAAATAAGGTTAGTAGTCGATCTGATCTACTGCGTGGAGATCGTAGCTGTCCTTGTTTTTGTTAAGGGTTTACTTTATCAACAGATGGGTTTAGATCATAAGCAGGTGATAAGATCCACCCCTTATCTGTTAATATAAATCCATGATTTCTTAAGTGGTCATCGGTATTGGAAATAGCCATATTAAAAATAATCCTTCGCCATAATTGATGTAGATTTTCTTCTATATTTGCCCCGTAGTTACTGATGGATTCGGCAATATCCAGATAACTTGCTGTATTATCACGTATTGTATTCTCGTTATTGCCTGTCATCGTCATGGCAGATGCAAAATGTATGCGTTCTCCTTTTTCTCTGTCAAACCGTTTGGTGAAAAATGTATGATACCTTCCCGCTATCTTTTCTATCTTACAGGGTGCCATTCTTATTCCTCCTTTAGTTGCCAATTCATAAGCCAGATATTCCCAAGCTCCTTTATCGATTGTATCATTTTTGGAAGGGAATTTTGCAATCCATAAATCCTTATTTTCATCAAGAATATTAGCTTTAGGTCTTGCTCCTCCTAGAGACGAACCGGGAGCCATTAAAATAGCCAGCCATTTTTTTACTTCTTCACTATCTTTGTCTTTTTCTAAACTGTCCGCCGCATATTGTAATTCACGGATAGAAGACCAAGGTGGTGTAGGCATTCCACTGCTGTCATCTAAAAACGGACCTTTGGGATCTGTTTTGAAGCGTAAAGCTCCCATACGACTTTCGTCATAAACGCCTAATAGATAATCTATATCATATAATACCGGAGCTTTTTCGTTAGTGAATGTGATTGAAATAACAAACAATTTTATTGCTGACTTATTAAAAAGTAAAGGTGCATTGATATGGAGATAACAACGCCGAATGTTTTTGTTTCCATTTTGAAAATAGAAGATTTTTAAAATCATTTGAGAATTTAAAATACAAAGTTTATTAACATTATTCTTTTTCAGTTCTTTGCCAAGTCTTACTATAGCGCTTCAGGGCTTTAAAAGAGCTGCATCATTTTTTGAAGTTATTTTCAAGTTTTCGAAATCCCCATCAGAATTATTCCCTGTCCAAAAGCCAATCTTTCCAGACAATTCAGCACCTAGTGATTGCACAGTAAGTACAGGTTCTGAAGCCGAATTGACATACGTTTTGATAGTATCTGTATCTATTACAATTTTAATATGAAACCAATCATTAGGATTTATAGCCGAGAGGATAGCAGCCTCGAATTTATCGGGGAAGGTTTCCCTTAAATGAGGCCAATCATTTTCCGGTAGGGCTATATATTGGACAGCATGTTTCTTTCTTATCGAATCAGTTGCCTGAAAATTGAAAGGACGGAAATAAATTGCCTCGTATGTAGTGTCGTTTACGCCATGAAATGCAATTCCAACAAAACTTTCCTGTAAAACATCCTTTCCTTTAATATCAAGTTCAATCGTACCTTTTTCAAATTATCCATACAACTCCGGCATTGGGTTGGCCATTGAGGTGGACAATCGTTCTCCCATCATTGTTAGGAAGAAGGCTGAATGTCCGGTTAACCGCTTGCAAACTTTGTTGGTTCAATGTAGGTTTAATTGACTGTTGCGCCATAGAATTCAATGCAAAAGAAAGTATGGTACAAATACAAAAGGTTAATTTAATTTTCATCATAACTGTTACATTAAAGGATTTGTTTTTTATTTTCGAGAAATTTATACATAGTGCCAAAGCTATGTTCTAGATAATAAATTGTTAGTTCATAAGCTGTTCAAATATGTTCAAGATATGTTTTGATGATGAAAAATGACTGAAAATCAATATCATATAGATAGATGCAAAAAACTGATCGAAGAAAAACTTGCCTGGGGGCATAGTTCAAATTGGCAAGCACAAAATTTTGATACCCTGAGCGAATTAATCTTTCAAGAAACCAACGTGATGCTCAGTGTTAGTACACTGAAGAGAATTTGGGGTAAAGTTCGATATAAAAGTATACCCAATTTAAGCACCCTAAACGCATTGGCTAGGTTTGCCGGTTACCCCAATTGGAGATCTTTGGTAAACTCTTCCGATTCACTAGATTCTTCAGGTAAGGTTGCGCTATCCAAAATAAAGTCAACCAAAAAGGTTTGGTTGTTTGTTTCCCTTATGGTTGTAGGCATATTAATCGGTTTCATGGTTCAAAGGAAATCTTCCAAACAGTTATTTTACAATAGTATAGCGTTTAACAGCAGGCCAGTGTCTACCGGAATTCCAAATACCGTTATATTTAAGTATGATGCTAGTCAATCCAATGCAGACAGTGTTTTTATTCAACAGAATTGGGATGAAAGAAGAAGAGTTAGAGTGGATAAGGATCGCCATGAACATGCAAGCACCTATTATTTGCCTGGATATTATCGTGCCAAATTGATACTTAATGATTCAATTGTAAAGGAGCATGATGTATTTATAGAATCCGAAGATTGGATGGGTATTCTCATTAAAGGTTCAGTTCCGGCATATTTGCCTCAAAGCATCTATAAGCATATTGGTTACTTAGGCATAATACAGAAAGATTTAAAACAAGACTCCAGCGATTATAACCTAGCAGCTCCTGAATTTCTGTTGACACATGTCAACAAAAGCCTTCAAGTGGATAGTAAAAACTTCTTACTAACGCTAGGAATCCAAAACACCTATAATCATCCAAGTACTCCTTGCAAACACACCAAATTGATGCTACTTGGTACAAACGGCGTCATTATTATTCCTCTTTCCAAACCTGGCTGTGTAGGAGAGCTTAAACTAAGAATAGGAGAACAACTAATGGAAGGTAGTTCGACAAACCTATCTGCATTCGGAGTTGATTTCTCTAGGTCTGTATCCCTTAAGTGTATGGCAGCTTCTGGCAGAATTAAGATTGAATTAAATAATAAAACCGTATATGAAGGAGAATTTACAAAAGGCATAGGGGAAATAATAGGTGTCAGGGCTTCCTTTCAAGGAACAGGAAATATAAGTTCGTTCGTCCTCCGTTCATTCACCTAGGTTAATAAATTTATTTTTGCCAGTCTTTTCGAAGGCGAATGATCCAAAAACTCGCATAGTTTAATCAATTATGGTTGTCAACTATCACAACATTCCATCAACATCCGCTGCCTACAGTTGAGTCTTTCAACTGTTTTTTCTTTTTCCTTTTATATTTACGGAATGCCTTATCGTTTGAAATTATTTTTACCACTATCGCTGATCCAGGATAAGTCCATCCATAAAAAGGAACTTCCTGTTCAAAGAGTTTCTTCTTTTTTTCGTACTCAATAATTTTGTCTAATTTGCTATCTAAAAAGTCTGATAGCACTCTTGCTTCTTTTAGGTTTTCTTGAATGGACGGTGTCCAGTAGCTTTTGAATGTGTACTGGTTTTCCTTCTTTTGCTCTAAATAGTAAGTTATACCGTCAAAGCCGTAAGTCCAGCCCTTTATATACTTGCCGCTCGGTAATGTATCAATCCCAAGAGCATGTATTTCCTGTCTAATTGCAGCAACTTGTTCGTGCTCCAATTCAAATGATTTTAAAAAAAAATCTTTGGTTTGTTTACCAGCCCAAATCTCTTTCACATAAAAGATAATATGGTTTGATATTTTCGATAATTCCAAAAAATATTTGGAAGAGCTGATCCTTAAAAAATTAGTATCGCTGGCAGGATTAATCAGGTTAAGTTTCTTAACGGCTGCCAAGTGGTTCTCTGCCCAGACAGTATCACTATCTTTGGTTAATTCAACTTTTGCGGAAAGTGTCTGCCCATATAAGGCTGCAAATGACGAAAATAGAATCAATATGGTTAATAATAAACCTAGAGCAGAAAAATAACTACAGTTCTCCGTCGTTGGTTGATTAATTCTTGCCGAATAAAGGTTTAGATACATGGTTTTTTGATATAAAGTTGGGATTAAGTTGATTATTTTTCCTACTGTTTAGCATCGATTTTTTAGTAAATAATAAATCGCATCTTGGGGTCCAAAATAATGGTTAATTGTTTTTTTGAAGAGTTCATGTTTCTCTTCATTTGGTTAAAGCCTGAATAACGGGAGCTCTAAATTCCGCATCTTTTTCAAAAAATTCAACTTCGTTACTAGCTGTGTTGATGTTCATAAAAATTTCGCCATAAAGGTCTTCGCTGTTTTCTTCTAAAAATAACTTAAATCTGTAGTAGTTTGTTGTTGCGAGATCGGCAATGGTGTCATTAAGTGAAAAAACAGCCATACCAATCGGCGTATTTGAAAAATGTCTATCCGTCCGCAGTCCATATAAGTCTGCTAGTGCTTGTACAAGGCGGTCGCTTTCCTCTCCGATAGAAGATATTCTAACACCATTTTCCATAAATCCACTTGTTGCATTCATTGCGTCATCAATTATGCCTGCGCCAATATTGTTTTTTATCTCAACTCGTAGTCCCACAAATTTTTTATGGTGCAGGCCTTTGGCTATATAAATGTAGGAGCTATCCGTTATTGTCGTAAGAATAGTTTTTAAGAATATATCAACATAACCCGTATCGGCAATTGGCCTAGCATTTATATCTTCAAGAACAACCTTCCCGGTAAAGGGATTGTGATGTCCACAGCCTATTAAAAGCATTATACCTACCGGTGCCAGTAAGAAAGATAGCCGTTTGATTAACATAATTTATCCATTTTACGAATCAATATTCATGGTTAGTATCACCTGCCTTTTTTTGGTTATGTAAACACTGATTTCCGTCAGTACCAAATCGCCGATATCATGGCCCCAAACACCATATTTGCCATTGGTTTCGTTTCGGTTATACATTTGTCTCTCCACCATTGGCAATGTTTTTACTGTAGCCGTTTGTTCTTCCTCCTCATATAGCTGATGGTACACGCCGCTGATTGCTTTAATCAAATCTTCTCTTGAGAAGCCTTTATCCTTATCCGACCGGATTACAAACTTGAATGCTCTTTTTAGGGGATAATCAATCAGCACTGTAACCCTGTTTCGTAGAATCACCGGGCCTTGCCCGTTAATCAAGTTAGGAAGATCAACTGTGGGAGAATCTATCCGGATCCAAGGTTGTATGCCATCATCATAATCTGCTATAGGCGCTCTTACCTCAAAGTTAATGGTTTTAATCAATTGGCCACTTATTTGCGGTTTGTGTTCGTATGTTGCTCGTTCTTTGGCTATTACTTGATTTTCGTCTCTTGTTTGTTTCGCGTCGGGATTATTGCTACAACTTATAAGCAATAACAAGGGCATTAGTGCTGAATACAGATAAAGGTTTAGGCTCATAATGGTTTTTAATACAAACTTAAAGAAAATGCATTTTATGTGCAAGATACACAGACAGCATATAACAGTAAATCATTTAAGAGTATACATTAGAAATAGATGTTTGGAGTATGATCTGTCATATTGAAAATAGTTTCGGGATTATCGTTTTTTGGAGGTCACAATTTGTGATCTCCAGTATATAACAACTACCTAATAGCCTCTCGGTTAAAAAATATTTTATAGGGTAGATAAGAATCGTCTTCCATATAATTAAGGTTTAGATAATTGCTGCTGGTTGTACAAATGAATGTATTTAGCAATGATTTCCTTATTAAATTTCCGTTCGGTCTGAATGCTTGCTACGATTTCCGGTGCATCAGCCATTAAATCTGTCAGCACTGCGCGTTTCTTTTTAAGTTTAATCAGCTTGCCACCATCTTTACGGATATAATTGATTTTTCTTTTTCCGAAGCTGATGCCTCCGAACATCATCGTTGGGTTACCAGAAGGGCCTGTAGGCATCACAGATGGGTAACTTTTAACTTCAACTAAATCTATAAGGAGATCGATTTTTCCTCTTTCTTTTGCCCATAAAAAAATAGGTTTGCTGCCTAATTTAATGGCCAGAGGTATAAATGCCATACTATCCTTGTTTAGGTAATAAGCATTGATATTATCGGCTGTATAGGAGCTGAATGATTCGCCATCAATAGGCTTAAAGCGAATCTTGCGTCCATTTGGGTTTTTGATTTGTCCCCTTAGGGTATCATTCTGTAAAGTTACGATGTAATCGCCTGTTTTAGATTTCTTTTGCGCATAGCTTAGTTGCGTTCCCCCTAAGCATAACAGCGCCATAAAAGTTATTAAACGGTTGTTAAAATGCATATAAGTTTAGATTGATTCTTCTGTAAAATTAATTCTTTTTCTGAATATTTACATCAGGCACTATTGGTTTTTTGATCAGCGGTATTGCCATGCTTGCCTGTTTATCTTTGAATAACAAAAAACTGGTGGCGATCATATATAAAGCTGTTGACCCGTGCAGGAGTAGATGCTGTGTATCCGAAGGCCCGTTAGTTCCAAGTATGATCAAACAATCTGTAGCCGGGATAATAATGGCGGCAGTGAACACCCATGCAGCCGCTTTTCTCGTTTTAAAAAATAAAGGCAGCAGAAGTGCTATACCGGAAAATATATCGCGAATACCCTTTACTCTTCCGTAGGGAAGATCAGCGGCATTAGCCATGGGAATGCCAAATCCAGCCGCGTTAAACGAGGGGTTGACGATAAATCCGATGCCGACAAAGATAATGCCCAGTGCAACGGGGAGCACCATCCAAAAGGATACCGAACGGATACCCCATTGTTGTGTTGAATGTATTGTTTTCATATATTGTTGTTTTTAACAACACAAAATTCGGTAACGGAAATCTTCTATTCATTCACCTAGGTTAATTAATGCTTACCCGAGATGCGTTTACGGATACGGCTTAGCGACTGCGGTTTTATACCGACATACGAGGCAATATAATATTGGGGGATACGCTGTGCAACGTCAGGATAATTACTTAGGAATTTATTATACCTGACTTCAGGCGGGTCGGTATATAAGGATACGTTCTGACTGGCCGCGCTCACAAATACTTGTTCTATTGCCAAACGTCCGAACCGTTCCCCCGTCGTAACCTCTTTATAGAATCGCTGCATATCATCGTAACCGATCATCCAAATGGTGCTGTCCTCCAGTGCCTGAATATTAATGTAGGAGGGAATTTGAGTCAGGAAGCTCATATTGTCACAGACAAACTCGTTTTCCTTATTGAAATAAGTGGTTTCTTCCACGCCATCGTTGTTAATATAATACCTCACAAGGCCGGTTTCAATAAAAATGACATGCCGGCAAACGTTGCCTGCTTGCAGCAGGTGTTCGCCCTTTTTTAGTTCTTTCTTATGAAATAAAGTGCGAATTACTATTTCGTCCTCAGCAGTAAGTGGCACATAACTTTTGATCTTGTTTATCAACAATTCCATAACTCTAAAATTACGCAAATTCAAAATCATCGCTTGATTAGCTCCAGTGTGCCAATACTCAAAAACAGTAGATTCATAATTAAGCCGATTAAAATATATCCTAAGGCCCCCACTTGCTTCAAAATTAAGTTTAAAAGCGTATAAGCAAAAATATTTCTAGCTTTTTTTCGCTAAGCGTTGAAAAAACTGATTATTTAAAAACGCATTATATATACGAAATACGAGAGCATTACCTGCCCAATCCAGAAAATATTCCTTTGATATTGCGCTTGAGCAGCTAGCGTCAAAATTAATCGATGGTATGTATTTTTACGTCCATAAATTCCATACTGTATTTTTTCGGTTTCTTACCGATGTGTTTTTCAAACACTCTGGTAAAATGGCTTAGGTTTTCAAAACCCATTTGGTAACCAACTTCCGATACCGATAGTTTTTTATCTCGCAAAAGTCTTGCAGCTTCATTCATCCGTAAACGCTGGTAATAATCATAAATTCCCATCCCAAAAACTTGCGTAAAAATTTTGCGTAGTTTCAATTCATTCATTCCTGCAATCATTTTCAAATCTGCAACGGGAATTGGTTTGTTCAATGATGAAACAATTTTATCACGCACTTTGTAAATGGATTTTATTTCACTGTCGGTGAGTTTTTGATGAACTGATTTTTCTCGCTTGTGCAAACTTTGAAACAAATAAAAAAGCAATTCCATTGCCTTTAGTTTGTAATAATAGCTTTTAAGTGTGCTGGGTTGTTCTTGTTTAACAATGTCGTTTAACGTGCGTAGAATATCGTCCGTCATAATTTCTTCAATCAAAAAAATGTTGGTGCTATCAAATAAAAACTCAAAATGTTTCGCGTCATCTCTCAAAAATGTTTTCAAATAGTTTGCACTAATTGCAACCGAAAAATGCGTAGCCTGCGTGTTTTTCGTCATCGGAATTTTTTGCGATAGTGCTACCGGAAACACACGCACATAGGGATTTTCATTATATTTTTTGATTTTTCTTTTGCTTGAGCTTTGGGTGTTATATTCAAATGCATTGTAAAAATGAAAACTAATTCCATCCCTGATTCCATTAAAGGTTGCCGTCTTTCTAACGAAACTTTTTTTCACGATAAATGAACCAAAATGCAGCATAAGTTCGGGCAAGAAATCGTACGATTTTAAAAACTTGATTTCAATGTTTTGTACATCATTTCCTAAGATTTGCTCGAACCGTGTTCCGTATTTCGACACCTTATCGATTTTCTTTTCCATAATTTTTCAGACTATTTTTATTAGTTATTTGGCTATTTTATTCGTAAAGATACATATAATTTTGTGATGTAAATTAAATGTAATGAAGAAGAAAGTTTTAATATCAGGTGCAAGTTTTGCGGGTTTAACATTGGCATATTGGTTAAACAAGTTTGGTTTTGAAGTAAGCGTAATAGAACTTGGTAAAGGCCTTAGAAAAGGCGGTTCGCCCATTGATGTGCGTGGCGAAGCTTTAAATGTGGTAAAAGAGATGGGTGTCTATGAAAAAATTAAAGCGAAGGAATTTGTGCACGACATGGAAATCGTGAATGCAAAAAACGAAACGCTGGTTAATTTTTCAATCAACGACTTCGATGAATATCGTGGCGATATTGAGATAAATCGCGGCGATTTGGTGGATATACTTTACGAAATCGTTCCGAAAAGCGAAGTTGAATTTTTGTTTGATAACAGCATTGAAACGCTCACACAGCGCAAAGATAGCGTTGAAGTAACGTTCGAAAATGGTGTAAAAAGAAACTTTGATTTAGTGTTTGGCGCAGATGGCACACACTCTGTTGTGCGGAAATTAGTATTTGGTGATGAAGAAAATTTCTCGAAGTTTTTTGGTGTTTATTTTGCATTTGCCGAAGCCAATCACATACAAACAGGCAGAGCCAAAGACACAGGAATAATTTACAGAGAAATAGGCAAACAAGCGGTACTTTATCAATTTCAACATTCCGTGAATGCGCTATTAATGTTTCTTTCGCCCAAACTGGATTGGGATTATCGAAATCGCAAACAACATAAACAAATTCTGAAAGAAACTTTCGGCAATGATGTGAATTGGAAAATTCCTGAAATGTTAGACACATTGCTGCATTCGGACAATCTGTTTTTCGATGAAGTATGTCAAATTCATATGCCAACTTGGACAAAAGGACGTGTTGCCTTAATTGGCGATGCTGGATACGCACCAAGTTTTTTCACCGGAATGGGAACAACGTTGGCAATTGTCGGAGCAAAAAAAATAGTAGATGCACTTCTTTCTTCAAAGGGAGATCACGAAGCTGCTTTCGTAGAATACAATGAAACATACAGACCCTTTGTCGAAAGTATTCAAGCTCGCGTTACGCGAGGATTAAAAGCTCAATTGCCCGAAACAGAAGAAGAATTACAAGCGTCAATTGAATTTTTTAAGCAAAGGGCAAAAGATTGAAATTCTTGAAATTTACCTTTTTAGCCATTGGCATATATCATTTTCAAAACGCACTTATTTAACTTTTTCGTAAATATATAGTTCGTGAACTTCCTCTGTATAGCCTTCATCTGTTAATGGTCCCTGAGACATGCCAAGAAAAATTTGTGTGCCTCGATTGTTCAAGACAACAAGATCATCATTTGTAGGGTCGATCGAAAGACCTTCTATTTCTCCCGCACGCCGAAAATCGGACATTTCGCGAAAAAGCGTCAGTCTACCCGCTATGGCTCCAGCGGCAATCTTACCAGGTGTTTTTACGGGTTTATTATCAACCATAGCAAATTGTTGACCGTCTTTTAACCCAGTATACGGAACCTGTTTTATATCGGCAATATAAATGTTATCTGCAATCTTGTAGGTAGCCTCTCCATCATCGGCGGTAAAAAGCATCTTCCCGTCTGCAATGAATATACCCTGGCACCAATAAGGTACAGGGCGGCATTGCATCTTGGTATAATACTTGCCCGTTTCAAGGCTATAGCCATACACATAGCGGCTATCTACCCAATCAGACATCCAAACCATATTTTTTTCCCGGTCAATGGCAATCCCGGATACTTCAACCTGTCCCGAACCTGGCTCCCAGTTGAAATCTCGTTTCCACTTTAAGGTCTTTGCGTCATAGACAGAAATGGCTATGTTTTGCCCGCGGCCATACTCGAATTTCTCAACACCACAATAGATTTCACCGTTAAAGATGTCGATATCACCAAAATGATTCGCGATTTCCGGATGCTGGAATGGTTGGAGATTCTTCATGACCATATTACCTTCCTTATCATATTTGTAAAGCGCCTTTGTGTCTGATATATAATAATACTCCTTATCGATTGCAATTCCCTGTCGCCCCAATACGGGTATCACCTTCTTTAAACGATACGATTTACCCAGATGTTGGGCGTTTGCTGCTATTCCGGCAACTATCACAACAAATAATAAAAGTACTTTTTTCATTGAATTTAAAAGATTTGCTAGCGTACGATTTACGCTAAGATATATTAAAATTTAAATAGGACATAAAGTTATATTACGGGCGTAACGATCAGGTAAGTAACGGCATTGCTTTATGCCCTAATTGATTAATAATTCTAAATCGTTCAGCAGACCTCGTTATCCCTAGGATGTTTTGTATTCAAAAGCATATAATTCGTTCAAAAAAAATCTTTTTATATGTTTTTACATACAATTTTCTGTGTTTGCTTTAATTCGTTATAAAAACATATAATGATGATACTGGCAGTTTTGTAAAGCAAAAAAGAAATGAAGTTAATCTTACAGCATGACAAAATGGAAATCATAGTTTGCTAAAAAAATTAGATTTTATATATTTGCTATTTACCTAAAGCTGAATGAACCAAAATAAACAACAAGCCAGTCAATACGACAAGATTATAAAGGAAAACCTGGAAGTAACCTTACCCGTTATTATCCGTGAGTTGCTTGGGCTGGATATCGTAAAGAGCGAAGAGCTGCCAGATGATATACAGCATACTAAAGAGCGGAAACCAGATTCGCTGAAAAAAGTTACCGATTCGGCTGGAAAGACTTTTATCTTGCACCTGGAATTTCAGATCAAAGATGAAAAGGAAATGGTTTACCGCATGGCTGAGTACAGTATTATGCTCTTGAGAAAATACCGGCTACCAGTACAGCAGTACGTTGTTTTCTGAAGGATACGAAACCTGTTATGCCGTTACAAATAGATACTGACAATCATAAATACAGCTATAACCTTAATCGGATTTCGGAAGCTAGTTACAAATTATTCCTGAAATCTGACAATCCGGAGGTGAAGATGTTGGGCCTTTTAGGTAATTTTGAAGGAGAAGATAGCTATAGTGTTGTAGAAAAGATTGTTAAGGAAGTCCAATCTTTTACACAAGGTGAATTTGTAGAGAGTAGATATTTTAAACAATTACGTATATTTGTACAACTGCGAAGCAGTTTTAAACAACAATTTGATAAAGTTATGGAAACTATAGCTAGATTTTTTAAAGAGGAAAAGGATTTTCTTTACCGTAAGGGTGAAGCAAAAAAAGGCTATGAGGTCGTTGAAAATCTAATACTTAATTTTGGTTTTTCTAATGAGCAGGCTGCTAGCGCAGCTAAAGTTACCATTGATTTCGTTCAAAAGGTACGTGCCGATCTGGCTAAAAAGAAGAAATAATATTTATAAACAGTTATAAGATAAGCCATCTGTAAATATCAGATGGTTTTTTTATTTGTACAGAATCGATGGTATGTGATGGTATAGTGGTTAAACCCTTCAGTTACTGCTTCAGATAATGTAGTGCCACACATCCTGATTTGAAAGTTATCGTATCAACTAGTTTTAGATTAAGCTTTTCCTGGAGGCTGCCGATATTCAGCAAGAGCCTTCCATTTCCAACCATTAGCGGATGGACAACTAAATTAAATTCATCGATAAGGCCTGCCGCTATCAATTCCGGAAGCAAGCTTACGCTATCCACAGAAATTTTTTTGCCCGGTTGCTGTTTCAGTTTTAGGAGCTCTTGAGCCGGGTTGTTACGAACGATGCGCACATTTTCCTCCACATGCTCAATTGATCGTGAAATAACGACTTTATCGATAGCAGTGAACCTTTGGGCAAATTTATTTTCTCCCGCTGTACCCGATTGATCTCTTGCAACATCGGCCCAATATGGAAACATCAACTGATACATGATACGTCCGAAAAATATTAGATCTACGTCATCCATCATTTTGGTGAAATAGTCCATGAGCTCTTCATCGGGTTCAGAATTGGTATGATCGCAATAGCCATCTAAGCTTATATTCATTCCAAATTTTACCGTTCTCATTTTTTGGTTTTGTTTTGATTCTAAAGCAAAAATAAAGATTATATTAAATATAGGGAGGGCAATCCGAGACAAAAAAGGGGGGCATTACGTCAAATGCAAATCTATATCTGTCAATCCGGCCCATGCGAGTGTCACCCCAACTTGATATTCCAAAATGAAACATCAAGTTTACTGACCTAGTGGATACTCAATAACCGGTCACAACACATGGCTGCATTACAAAGTATCAGGATACCTAATAGCGAGGAAGTGCAATACAAAATGCGATTTTAAAAGGAAGATATCGAGACGCTTTGTTTATCAGAATTGGAGGTCAAAATTTGTGACCTCCAATTAGAAAACTCTTTCGGAGCTAAGGGAATTTTATCGTGTTACCTTTGTGTATGGTTTATGTTTTTATAGTTTATCAATTATGATTACCCATAAACCTCTCCAAAGAATGCATCCACTTTATGCTGATCTTCCGGGAAGTTGTATACCTCTACGATTTTGCCGTTTTCAATTTTCCAGAGTAAGCATGACATATTATCGAGATTCGTGTCTCCCTCAAGGTTGCTCCAATTGCGGTGGCAGTCGATCACGTATTGATCGCTTACACCCATTACAATAGGAGAGGCTTGAAATGCTGCCTTGCTTAGCTGTCCAAGATATTCCACTACGGCCGGAATGCCGAGTTTGGTGCCAGCAAGCGGATGTTTGCCAGGGATATGCCATTTGATATCTTCTGCTAGTACAGTGCCCAGCTGATCAACTTCATTACTGGCATAGATGCGGAAGAATTCGTGTATCAGTGCTACGTTCGGATGACTTTGTTCCATAAGGCTATATTTATCAGTTTATGATTTGTTTTCGATTATAGTGGTATAATGCTCCACCACTGGGAAAGGATCATAGTAGCGGTGCAATAGCTTTTTCCATTCCAGGTACTGCGGTGATTCGCGGAAACCAACGGTGTGATCTTCCAGTGTTTCCCATTCTACCAGTAGGAAGTACTTGTTCGGTTGCTCTACGCATTTGGATAAAGAATGTTTGATGTGTCCCTTTATTGAGCTGATGTATAGTCCGGCTGTTTGAAAATCTTTTTCAAATAGCTCCTGTAGCTCGGGTTTCACATACAATATAGCCGTCTCTAGTATCACAATTGTTTGCTTCTTCTGTTTTAGAATTGATCTATATTTGGCACGCTAATGCCTCATAATCTTTTCCTAATTTATAACACAATAGTCTCTTATTAACTCAGGCCAGTGGTAGAATTACCACCGCCATTCTCTTTTAAGGCCATAGCGATTTCTTTCAAGACCATGTTTTGTTCCCTAAGTACAGCGGTTTGATCTCGTTTAGCGTCTAAGTACCGATCCAATAGTGCAGCTAACACTCTATACAAACCATAAAGTACGATGGCAATAAATCCGCCCCATATAACATACATCAATAATATTCCGAGTGAAAACATAGTTTAGTTTTTAAATGTGAACAATTTTGTGTTTTACAATATCAACGGCTGCTATTCAAAGTGCATGATTTGTAAAAACAAAAGATAATAAAGAGTCTTCTAGTCGTCTTATTTATCCTTCTTTTTCTTATTCCCTTTTAGAATGTTCTTTTCTTCCGCACTGAGTTTCCGTTGTAGCTTTTTTATGTCTTCCGCTGGAGGAAGGTTCTCTGGAACTATACCACGTTTTGTAAGCATGTTTCTTACAGCAAGATTGTTGTCGACATGTTCCTTCTCGATTGGGTTATGACCCTTTAGGTCTTTAGTCTGAACATTCAGACTTGTCATTTCAGCCGCAAGGTCTTTGGCCTTGATACTGATGGTAGGTAGAAAATCGGCAACAGGGCGAGATTCAGGAGTCTTTAACTTCCTTTTGAGTTGTTGTGTATTTAAGCGGAACAACGCCTGATCGCCTTTTGAGCGGATAACAGCAAATCCCTTGTTGTCCACGCCTCTTTCATATAGCACGCCAGATAGCTGCTTTTCCGTTTGACCCAATTTTTCCCTCGCTTGCACACGTTCATTATCCAGCAAACGTTGATGTACCAGCTCAGCCCTTCTTGTTTGTACAGCGAAGTAATTCTGGGCAAAAGCTATCTGCTCCTTTCTGCTATCGCCATTTTGAGCAATTAAATAACAAGCGTATCTGGTTAATAATATATCGTCTATTTCCCTTCCGGTATTGGACCCAATACTAACCATTTTCCTAATGTCAGGAAAATGGTCGTAGATGCTTTCGCCAGCATTTTTGCAAGAATCTTTTGCTTTTCCTATTACCTTTTCAAAATTCTCCCATTTGCTGTATCCCAATAAATGTTGAAGTTCGCGGGCACTCCAGCATTCTACGCCTTCAAATTCGGAAGAGGCTTTTTCAAACTTTTCAAACAGTAGGTGTATATCTTCTACTTTCATTATTTAGGTTCATTTTCGTTAATTATTCTGTTTTTATTTCATTCGACTTTTTATTTACTGCCATCTCCAGTACAACTCCTTAAAAGTTTTACTTGAATTTTGAGTATGTATATTAGGTATCGTATGTCTCGTTGTTCCTCCCATTTCTTCCGACGATCCAATATGCAATCCAGCCTATTAGACTAGTAAACAGAATAACTGCTATCCAAACTGCGCGTTCCGTGCTCGTAAGTGTAGGGTTAGTAATGGCGTGATAAAGCGTGTATACAAATAGTCCGATAAATGGCAGTAAAAGGAAAAGCCCTGAGCCAAGATTAAAAAAAAGTAGATTCATAATTTAAGTCGATTGAAATGTATCCTAAGGAGTACCCCTAAGCTTCAAATTTAAGCTTTATAAGCATATAAGCAAAAATATTTCTGGCTTTTTTTCGCTAAGCTGTAAGTTTTTCTATATAAATTCAACTAACCTTTCAAAAATTAATAATATGAAAGCACTACACATTTTTTTCCTTTTGGCGCTGGTATCGTGCGGACGGGAATCTTCGCCCGAAGGAAGGTCTATCATCAGAAATGAG
>Ga0182736_1000546_pt1 | contig 54967 bp, 49 predicted proteins | sample eDN5th30CKraftBY_FD_128882 | JGI IMG/M metagenome (GOLD analysis project Ga0182736, IMG submission 128882) | Enriched backyard soil microbial communities from Emeryville, California, USA - eDNA 5th pass 30_C Kraft BY (version 2) (version 2) | ecosystem: Environmental > Terrestrial > Soil >... | reverse complement strand
GCCAACGACCAGAAAGATAATCTTCAGCAATACCTTCTTTAAAAGGTGTACACCATAAATCGCCATCAACAGCATGTCCGTTTAAAAAGAAAGCACTTCCTAAACCCGTACCTAAAGTCAAGCCGACAGCCTTTTTAAAAGTTGTACCCGAGCCTGCAAACATTTCTCCCTGTAAAAAACTGGCCGCATCATTTATAAATTTAATTGAAGTTGATGCGATACCTAATTTATCGGCTAATAAATCTTTTACATTTACGTTGTAAAGTGCTTCATATTTATTCTGCCCCTTCATCAAACTTACTCCGTTCTCGTAATTGAAAGGGCCCGGAATCGCAATTCCAACAGGTAGCTTCGCTAGATTACCTTGTATTAAGGAAGATTGTATGCAGTTAGCCCAAGAAGCTATAATAGCCGATACCGTATCGTGTGAATTAACTGCTTGCCTAACAAATGTTCCTTCTATTAACTTCTTATCCGTTAAATTAACCAAAGCCGTTGAAATGTGAGACCCTCCTATATCGCAACCTACAACTATAGTATTATTCATTAATGTGTTTATAATTTTTCGTAAGTATATTTCTGTATTTTTTTGTCGATGCTTCAATCATCCAAACAGATTGGAATAACCGGAGCAAAACATAAGGCAAATATAATTAAAGCGTTTTAGCAAAAAAATAAACTTTAAAATTTATCCCTCTTTTGGCAAAAAAACTTTAAATTACTTTTTTAGGGGTATATAACCGCCGCATTAGTTTCACTTCCACCTCCAATAATCGCTTTGTAGCGCTTTAAAGCTTGGATATAATAATAGTCTGTATAGGGCAAGGGGACGTCAACCTCTGCCATTACAGGGATGTAACCCGCTCCATGCATAATAATAAATCCGCCGTTAGCGCCTAATAAGGCAGTATATGCTGGAGACGCTAAGGTTTCGAGCATTGATTCGCCTGCTTTAAAATAAGTTTTACCCTTATCTTGACTATAACCACTCAACTCCAACAGTGCGGCAGATACGATGGCGCCCGCAGAAGCGTCGCGATAGGTATCTGGAATATCAGGCGCATTAAAATCCCAGTAAGGAATTTTATCTTTTGGTAAATTAGGGTGATCTAGTATGAAATTTGCCAGGTGCTCTGCTCGTTGCAGATAAGCTAATTTCTTCGTTTCACGATATAAAACCGTAAAACCATACAATGCCCAAGCCTGGCCTCTAGCCCAGGTAGACTCGTCATTATATGCCTGGGCATTTCTTTTGCTCTTTACTTTTCCTGTTTTTGTATCAAATGTTACAATTTGGCACGTGCTATAGTCAGGCCTAACATGGTTTTTCCAAACAGTTTCCGCTTCGCTAATTGCAATCTTATAATAGCTCGAATCCCCCGTTGCATGTGTAGCCCAAAATAACAGTTCTAAATTCATCAAATGATCTATTACCACCACAAATTCTTTATTGTTTTGCCTGGTATCCCAAGAGCGAATAGCCTTTACCTTAGGATTATATCTTTTAACCAATGTTTTTGCGCTCGCCAACAAGGCCTTTTGATAAATAAGCTGCGGATCGATTTTCATCGCCGTACCGAAGCTATTGTACATAATCATACCTAAATCGGCTGATTTTTGATTATTTTGTTGCTTCTCCAAAAGTTTCATGGCTCTTTTGGCTTCTTTCTGCAATGCCGGATCTTTCGTCTCCTCATATAGGTACCATAATGTTCCCGGATAAAAACCTCCCGTCCACCAGTCGGGGCCACTGGTTTCTAGATAATTTGAGGCTTTAACAAATGTTTTTGGCAACTTATCTGCGGGGAGATCTTCCATCATTAATTTGTATTGGGCAGCTGCGTGTTTAAACCGTTGATCAATGGTTGCAGTTAATGACGTCCCGCCTCCTGGCTTTGGATTTATTTGTTTGTTTGTGTTGCAAGCAACAACAATTAAAAAAATTAGTATTGGGAATAATAGCTTTACTGTTAATTCTTTTACCATGCTTCGCAATTAAGCTTTATGCAATATGCTTATAATATTGTATATATAAAAAATGTAGTCATTCTGACTGATCAATGAATGACTACATTATCACTTAACGTAACGCAATTTTAAATATTTTGTTGTATAGTTTATCTACCCATCCAACCCCCATCTACTGTTAGAACGGTGCCGTGTACATAGTCGGCAGCAGCAGAGGCCAAAAATACTACAGGGCCCTTAAAATCGTCTGGTTCACCCCATCTTCCCGCCGGTATACGGGCAAGGATTGATTGACTTCTATCTTCGTCTGCCCGTAAGGCCGATGTATTATCGGTAGCGATGTAACCTGGTGCGATGGCATTTACATTAACACCACTGCTAGCCCATTCATTGGCAAATGCCTTGGTAAGCTGTCCAACAGCTCCCTTCGAGGCTGCATAACCGGGCACATTGATGCCACCTTGAAACGTAAGCAAAGAGGCCGTAAAAATAACTTTCCCGCTACCCCTCGCTATCATGTCTTTCCCAAATTCGCGGGTAATGATAAACTGAGCCGTTTGATTAATTGCTATTATTTCATCCCAATATTCGTCGGGATGCTCGGCGGCAGGCTTTCTTAGAATGTTTCCTGCATTATTAACCAGAATATCAATGGTAGGGTGATTTGCTTTCACATCCCGGATAAATTGATATAGCGAATCGCGTTTTGCAAAATCACATTGGTACGCATAAAACTTACGACCGATAGCTGTAACCTCTTGTGACACTTGACTATTCGCTAATTCCAATGATGCAGAAACGCCGATGATGTCTGCTCCAGCTTCAGCTAAAGCGAGCGCCATGGCTTTACCAATCCCCCTCTTACATCCCGAAACCAAAGCCAATTTACCGGTTAAATCAAATTTATTTAGTGTTGACATATTCCTTTACTTTATGGATATTTCTAATGGATGTTGTATATTTTCCTGATACACTGTTAGGTATTTTTGCCAAGCTTGTGCGTCGGTAATTTCTCCGGCTTTATCCCAAGCACCACCATTATAATAAATTATTGGCCTACCACTAGTGGCTTCGAAATGCATCAATAAATGCCCACTATTTTCTTCGATAGCATCTACATTGGATTCACCTAATACAGCTATACCAAGTGTTCCATCAGCACCATGTGTAGGCTCCCAATAAGCTCCTATATTTTTATCGGCAAGTTTAATCACTTCTCCTCCTGCTTCTTTGCGCAAAACAACTCCCGCTACAAGAGGCAATTTATCGGCGTCTTCAAACGTGTATACCGCCTCTACTCTATTCAATTGAGATCCCGCATCCAATGAAATGGTTTTAGTTACCAAAACAGTTTTCCCATCAACCTCCCAAGGCTCATAACTCAGTTTAAAAGTACTTCTTAGGGGCCCATTATCAAGCACTTCATGTTTTCGATAATGTTTAGAAAACACAATTTCACCATTAACATAAGGTGCAATATCGCCAGCACCCAAGGTCATACCGACATCATAGTAATCTAAGCCGTCACCATGGTCTCTATGATAATCACCGGTTTTGTACCATTCATCAACGATGAGCTTATCAGTACGTTTTGCCCATATATCGGTACCTTGGGCATTATCTGGCCGACCCTCTAAAGCTTTGCCATACATCCGGAAAGCCATTTTATCGTTTTCCCAGGCAAAATCGTCAAAGCGTTCTGGCACATAGCGCGCAAAAGTCTTGGAGGCAACAGGACCTGGTTCACCTGCTTGTACTTGGAGATGCAGTTCTTCGCTAGCGGGTATTTCTACCCATACCAATAGATTTTGCACGCTATCTGAACCCAGCTTTTCTAATTGATAGGTATATTCTTTTCCCTTTTCATCCACCAACTTAAATGCGTTATTTTCGTGGTATATTTGTTGGAAATCCTGATAAGGAATACTGGCCACTTCCGCCCTTGCAACGCCCGAAGCATTTTTTATAGTAATTGTTTTTTGTTTTTCAACACTGTTGCACGCCATCATGCTTAAGGCAGTATAGGCTATAATAGCCATACCGCACCATTTTTTGTAGGTATTCATAATTAAGTTTTGAAATTGAATGCGTTTTTTATCTTAACTCATTAATAGCGCAACCATCCATATCACCATAATCCATATTTTCACCTGCCATTCCCCATATAAACGTATAGTTAGATGTTGCAGCTCCTGCATGTACCGACCAGGGTGGAGAAATAACCGCTTGTTCATTTTGCATCCAGACATGCCGGGTTTCTTGTGGTTGCCCCATAAAGTGACAGACCGACTGACCTTCCGGAACTTCAAAATAGCAATATACCTCCATACGCCTATCATGGGTATGGGCAGGCATCGTGTTCCATACACTGCCAACCTTTAACTCAGTCATTCCCATCTGTAATTGGCAAGTCTCTACCACACCCGCCACCAATAACTTATTGATTACCCGATGATTTGCAGTTTCCAGACTACCGAGCTCTACTATTTCGGCTTCAGCTTTAGTAACTTTTTTTGTTGGATAACTATGATGTGCAGGAGCGGAGTTGATATAAAATTTAGCAGGGTTATTAGCATCTTTACTCGAAAAGCTCACCTGTTCGTTTCCTTTACCTACATAGAGCGCCTCTTTAAAATTAATTTCGTAAGCCTCTCCATTAACCGTTATGGTTCCAGCTCCTCCAACATTAATGACGCCCAACTCCCTACGTTCTAAAAAATAAGGTGCTTTTAAAGGATCGATCGTTTCCAACTTTAGTGCTTGCCCTTTAGGCATTGCACCACCAGCTATATAGCGATCATAATGGGTATATACCAGATTAATTTTATCCTCCTCAAACAATTTCTCAATTAAGAAATTATTTCTCAAGGCATCAGTGTCCATCTGCTTTGTTTCAGCTGGGCTGGATGCGTAACGGGTTTCATACGTTGTACTCATTATCTTATTCTTTTAATTGTCTAACTATTAACAAAAAGCTAATATACACGAAATAACGAAGAGGCGCAAACGTTTACATCAATTCTTAGAGATTAGAAGTAAAGAGCGGGACAGGAGTTCCCCTTACCTATCTTCATCAATCACGAGCGTTATTTGCTTATTAAACCGCCAATATAGCATTACTTACTCTAAATACCAGTCTTGATACCGTTTGAGGGCTTCTAGGAAATAATAATCTGCATAAATAATTGGTATATCGATTTCTGAGTTTAGTGGAAGAGCACCGGTACTATGTTCTAACAAGAATCCACCACTCCCTCCTGGCTTAGACCTGTAGGCATCACTAGCTAAAGAGCGAATCATTTGCTCGGCATTGCTCACATAAAGTTGTTGCTTACCGGTTCCAACATATTGCCCCAATTCTAAGAGTGCGGATGCAATCAGTGCTCCTGCAGAGGCATCGCGCACCGCAAATGGAATAAAAGGTGCGTCAAAATCCCAATAGGGGATTTTATCTTTTGGCAAATTAGGATGATGCAGGATAAAATTGGCGATTCCTTCTGCCTGTTTTAGATACTTCTTATTTCTTGTATAACGGTACATCATGGTGTAACCATACAATGCCCAACCCTGCCCTCTAGCCCAAGCGGAAGTATTTGCTGCACCTTGCCATGTAGCTTTTTTAATCACTTCCCCGTTTAGAGGGCTATAATCTACAACATGATAAGAACTATAATCTGGACGGAAATGGTTTTTTAATGTTGTATTGGAATGCGTTATAGCCATCTCTTCATATTTTTTTTCTCCACCGTTCGCGCTTACCCAATTCAGCATTTCCAGATTCATCATGTTATCAATAATTACCGGACATTCCCAATATTTAGATTTTTCCCACGACTGTATGGCGCCTACCTTAGGCCTAAAGCGCGTGGATAAGGACGCCGCAGACTGGAATAAGATATCTTTATAATGCTGTTCTCCCGTCAAGCGATAAGCGTTGCCGAAGCTACAGAACATCATGAATCCGAGGTCATGATTCCCTGTAAATGTTCTATTTGGTTCTATTACTTTTAAGGTACGCAGCGCTTCCTGATGAATCGCTTCGTCTTTAGTTTGCTCATAAATAAGCCACAAGGAGCCTGGATAAAAACCACTGCACCACCATTTAATATCACGTGCATCTATCTTTCCAGTTTTAGGGTCGTAATGCTGTGGCATCTTATCCGCCGGAAGATTCCGGGCTAACAATTTGTACTGCTCTTTGGCAAAAGCAAAATTCTCCTGTATCAGTGTTGTCATACCTTTTTCTTGCGCATACATTGCTGTCGTATAAGCAGAAAAAAACAAAATTAAGGCAATGCTTTGCCATAGTTTCTTATTCATATCCCTGTAATTGGTAGTCCTATTTTTTTATTATTCTTTCTTAAAGCTGCCAAATTAAGGCAATAATATCACAAATGCAATCGATTACATCGCACAACCGTTTGCATGAATTTATTGCTCATCTTAATTAGGTAGTCATTCTTCTTATAAGCGTTACCGGGGCGATTTCGGGCGTATCAACCATTTCATTTTTCGATTTATCTTTTAGCGTGCCTAAGAGTTTCTGCGCAACTCGATAGGCCATTTCAGCGGGGTGCTGATCTATCGTGGTAATGCTAGGAGAAATAATAACGGTTCTTGGATCATTCGAGTAACCTATTATTTTTAACTCTTCCGGGATTTTTAGTCCCTGTTCTCTGGCAAATTGTACTGCTGCAATAGCGGTAGTATCATTAGAAGCAAAGATTGCATCCGGCTTTTCGTTTCCCGAAAAAAGTTGGCGAAGACTGTTCCAGGCATTTTCTGCTGTTAATTCATGATAGAAGCACCAAGCTTCATTTAGCTTTATACCCACTTTATCCAGTGCATATTTCAAGCCTGTTGTACGTTCTTTATAAATGCTACAACTCAGAGGACCGGAAATATAGGCTATTTTTGTACATCCTGATTCGACTAAATGATCACCTGCCAAAAGTCCTCCTCGATAATCATCACCTTTAATAATATGAGCCAAATAAGGTTTTGTAGGTACTCTATCGTAAAATATCAGCGGAATTCCATGGCTTGTAAAGCCATCGAAGTGCTGATAATCTTCCGTATAAAGCGCTAATGAAACTACTAAAGCATCCACTCGTGAGGAATACAATGTAGCCGCCAATTTTTGTTCAACTGCTACGGAATCATTTGATTGGCATACCATCAAACTATACCCTTCTTCCTGTAATTTGTTCTGTAATGCCGTAATGAAAACCGAATGGAAATACATGGAAATGCGGGGCACAATAAGTCCGATTATATTAGACCTTTTATTCCGCAAAGAGGAGGCCATGCTGTTGTGGCGATAACCCAATTCTTTTGCCATATCCTTCACACGTTTTCTAGTGGCTTCGCTAATGCGTGGGTTATCATTTAGTGCTCTTGATACAGTTGCCGCAGATACGCCTAAAGCTAATGCAATATCAACGATACTTTTTTCCGAATTAGCAGGTTTATTTTCTTTCATATATTACATACGCCAAAAAAGTGGTATTGTCTAAAACTGGCCAGTGCTTAATAACACCAGGGTACAAGCATTAACAGGCTCTATTCCATTGGCTTTTGCCAGGGCAACGAGTTCCTGATTTTCTGTACCGGGGTTAAAGATAATACGTTTGGGTTTAGTTTTTATAAGATAATCATAATATTGTACCTGCAACTTTGGGCCAAGGTATAAAGTCACGGTATGGATATCCGACAAAGGTGCCGAGGCAGCAATTATCGGTACGCCCGCCACTTCTCCCTTTTTTATACCGATGTTAACGATCTCGTGACCAGCTTCTACTAATCGATGTGCCGCTAAATAAGCATAGCGGGCAGGATTATTTGTTGCTCCTAAAATTAATGTTTTCATTATTTAAGTATCAAGATGTAAGTATTAAGCATGGAGACATTAGACACAAGTATCAAGGCACTGCCTGCGGTAGGCAGGTACCACTTATAACTTAAAATTCTATAGCTTTCTGCTTTTCACTTTAAGCTTTTCGCTTATTTTCAACACGCAATTCATTCCGTCGATCGCCGCAGACACAATCCCACCGGCATAACCAGCTCCTTCTCCGCAAGGATACAAACCGACAATTTGCGTATGTTGCATGGATTCTTTGTCGCGTGGAATGCGGATAGGGGAAGACGTTCTCGATTCCACACCTACCAATACGGCTTCGTTTGTATAATACCCTGGCATTTTTTTTCCAAAAACAGGCAAGGCTCCCCGTAATGCATCATACACAAAACCAGGCAATACTTCAGCCAGCTGAACAGATTTTAAACCTGGTTTATACGAATTAACGGGCAAATCAACAGAAAGTTTTCCTTGCACAAAATCTACCATCCGTTGGGCGGGAGCAACCGCTTGTCCGCCACCAAGATGATACGCCTGCTGCTCTACAGCTTGCTGAAATGACAATAGTGCAAAAGGGTCTTCAGTTACATTTGGAACATCTGTCAAATTTATCTGCACTACGGTTCCAGCATTGGCATAGGGATTATTCCTACGGGAAGGTGACCAACCATTAACCACAATTTCTCCATCAGCTGTGGCGCAAGGTGCTATAATGCCCCCTGGACACATGCAGAACGAAAAAACACCTCTCCTACCCACCTGTTCTACCAAACTATAGTAAGCAGGAGGCAAGTATTCATCTCTAACTTCGCAGTGATACTGTGCCTGATCTACAATTATTTGCGGATGTTCAATGCGTACGCCTAAAGCAAAGGGTTTAGCTTCCAATAACCAATTTTTCTGTTTAAATAAATAAAAAACATCACGTGCCGAATGGCCCGTGGCCAAAATCACGTGTTTTGCTCTTATTTCCTCTCCAGATGCCAATAACACACCTTCTACGTGGTTATTTACCACCAGTATATCAATCACTTTGGATTGAAAATGTACTTCACCGCCGAAGCTTCTAATTTTCTCACGGATGGCTTCAATAATATGCGGAAGTTTATTGGTACCAATGTGTGGCCGTGCATCGACTAAAATATCGGTTGTTGCCCCATGGTCTACCAATAGCTGCAAAACTTTCTGCACATCGCCTCGCTTATTAGACCTGGTATACAGTTTCCCATCAGAATAGGTACCCGCGCCGCCCTCACCGAAGCAATAGTTTGATTCGGGATTTACTTCTCCGGATTTGTTAAGAACAGCTAAATCCCGCCTACGCTCTTTCACTTGTTTTCCGCGTTCCAAGACAATTGGCTTTAAGCCCAACTCCAAACACTGGAGTGCCGCAAAGAGTCCCGCCGGCCCCGCACCAATAATAGCTACGGGTATCGCTGCAGAAACAGCATCGTATTTTACGGATTTTTCTGTTAGCGGAGGTAGCTCATCGATATAGACCAATAACCGAATGCGGTATACCACTCTTCGCCCTCTTGCATCGATGGATCGCTTACTTATTTTTATCGATGTAATGCACTTGGGGGAAATAGCTAATTTTTTTGCTGCTTCTTTCCGTATAAGATTTTCATCAGAAATTTCTGCTGGCATTACTGCTATTTCAATTTCTTTTTGCATATTGTATGGCCTAGTTTTTCGTCTGTAGAATAGGTTTCAAAGCATAAGGGAGGCCGATAAATTGCCCAAAATCAGAACACGATTGAAAACCAACATAGGTGAATAATTGTTTTTATATACCATTTGTGTAAATTGCAGCTAAAAACAATTTAGCTAAGTTTTTATCCAGAATGTAACAAAGGTATAAAATTTGCTATCAAAGTACAGTGCGATTGGCGCACAGAATAATCAACATTAAAAGAAAAGAATAATGATTAGACGATTTATTTTTGGGTTAGTTGGCTTACTGGCCACCTTATCATTAAGCTCTTGTGGCTACAACAGCATGGTTAAGCTGGATGAAAATGTACAATCAAAATGGGCAGAAGTAGAAAATGCCTATCAACGGAGGGCCGATCTTATTCCGAATTTAGTAAATACGGTAAAAGGAGCGGCTAATTTTGAACAGCAAACATTAACTAGCGTTGTAGAGGCACGCGCAAAGGCAACATCTATTAATATCGATCCTTCAAATTTGACGCCAGAGGCAATAAAGAAATTTGAAGATGCGCAGGGAGCACTTACCGGCTCATTGAGTCGCTTAATGGCAGTCGCAGAAAACTATCCTGAATTAAAAGCAACCGAAAATTTCCAGGGCTTACAGGCGCAACTTGAAGGAACAGAAAACCGGATTGCAGTTGCCCGCAGAGGTTTTAATGAAGCCACTCAACAATATAATTCCACCATTCGTTCTTTTCCAAATAATTTGATGGCTGGTATTTTCGGATTCAAAGCTAAAGGCTATTTCACTTCCCAAGCTGGGGCAGATAAAGCGCCCGAAGTAAAGTTTTAGCTTTAAACATGGAAATAGTACCAAGTAAAGATATAAAACAAGTGTCTCAATAAAGAAGAGCCGCGGATGGATAAACAGCAAAGCAATGGATATTTTCAATAGTGAAGAACAGGAACATTTAGCACATACTATCGGATTGGCAGAAGCCAATACCTCTGGTGAGATACGCGTTTGTATAGAGCAGCATTGTGAAAAAGATGTTATGATACGTGCTGAAGAATGCTTCAACAAATTAGGCCTGCACAAAACCCATCTACGGAATGGCGTGCTAATTTATCTTTCGACTGACGATCATAAATTCGCCATTATAGGCGATCGGGGCATCAACAACAAGGTAGCAGCCGATTTTTGGGATGCAACTAAGGAGAAAATGTTAATTCACTTTAAATCCGGCGATCTGGTAAACGGCTTAACTACCGGCATTGCCTGTGTGGGTGAACAGCTACAGACCTTGTTTCCTAGAATGCACGACGATGTGAATGAATTGCCCAACGATATTGTGTTTATGAATCGCCACAAATAATTACTATATGAAAGTTTCCTATTTTCTATTTTTCTTTTTCCTTTTTTTTTCCACTACTGGTAGCGCTCAAGACTTCCCGCCGGCATCCAAAACACTGGTTACAGATTTTACAGGTACCTTAACGGCCACACAGCAGCAACAGTTAGAGCAAAAGCTCGTGGCCTTTGATGACACATCATCAACACAAATAGCCGTAGTAATGATTCGCTCAGTTGGTGATTATGATATTGCCGATTATGGCGTCCGTCTAGCACAGAAGTGGGGTATTGGCCAAAAGGGTAAAGATAATGGCATATTGCTATTAGTGGCAAAAGAAGACCGAAGAGTAACGATACAAACCGGATATGGCGTTGAAGGCGCTGTACCTGATGCGATAGCCTTTCAGATTATTCGAAACATCATTACCCCTGCTTTCAGACAAGAGGATTACTATGCCGGTATTAATCGGGCTACGGATGCCTTAATTGCTTATACCAAAGGTGAATTTAAGGCAGATGCCCGCAAGGGCAAAGGAGAAGGAAACGGAATGGGCTTAATTATAACGGTCATCATCATCACTGTAGTCATCGGGCTATTGTCCAATAAAGGCGGCGGAAACGGCGGAGGCAGAGTGATTGGCGGAAGAGGGAGCTCCGATCTATTCTGGTTAACCATGTTGGGAAGCGGTTTAGGCCGTGGCGGTAACCGAGGAGGTGGTTTCGGCGGTGGCTTTGGTGGCGGAGGTGGCGGTGGAGGTTTCGGCGGCTTTGGCGGAGGTGGCTTTGGAGGAGGCGGATCCAGCGGAAGCTGGTGATACGATAGTAAGTTAATAGTAATAGTCGTTGAGTAGTGATAATAGTTGAGTAATGAACATACTGCATTGCGCATTCGGACCTCATAATTTAAGAAGTCTTGCTACTTGATATCTGCCTACCGCAGGCAGGCTTATGTCCTGATACTTAATACTCAAAAATGTTAAAAAGAGATTCATTAACTGCACAAATGCAGCAATTAAGTCATACGTTGGCTAAAGTAAAACGATTAATTATAGAAGACCGAGAACCAGCAGCCTTGGAAGAAGTGACTGCAACACTATCGCATTATTATGGCATTACGCAACAAGAAGTGTTGGCAATGCCGGCCGACATATTGACAGACAGATTACGCGAACAACAGTATAAAGCTGAAGAATTAAATATGCTAGCCGCTTTCTTGGATGAACTTGCAGGATTAAACGACGATTGGAATACGCAAAAAGATTTATGGACGAAGGTGATTGCCATTTATGACCTGCTGGAAAAAGAATACCATGTACTCTCATTTGAGCATGTGGCCCGCAGGAACCTTCTGGCAAATGCCTTGGCAAAAAGCTAAGCGATAAATCGTTGAAGCACGCCACACAAAATTTGTTATTAAACACCAAAATAACGATGCTAAAATTTATTTCGACTATCTTATTATCTATGACCGCGATGTCACTTATAGCACAAACCGCAACCTCTTTTGAACCTATTTTTCCCGCGGGAAAAATTCCGAATACCAAACAAGGGAAAATTAAGGTTAAAGAAGTAAGTAATATAGGTGAAGACGGTATAGAACGTGTTTCTGGCGTTAACATTCCGTCCATGCGTTATTATGCTCCTGATCAAAGCAAGTTTACGGGTTCGGCCATTATTATTTGTCCGGGTGGAGGCTATGCTATCTTAGCCCTTAACCATGAAGGGGAAGACGTGGCGAAAAAGTTTGCTGAAAACGGAATCGCCGCCTTTGTGTTGAAATACCGTTTACCGAACGAAGTTATTATGGAAGATAAAAGCATTGGCCCTTTACAAGACGCACAACAAGCCATGAAACTGGTTAGGGAAAATGCTAACAGCTATAAAATTAATCCGAATAAAATAGGCATTATTGGTTTTTCTGCTGGAGGACACCTAGCCTCTTCCTTAGGGGTGCATTATAAAGATGTTAAGATAGAAAACCCGAAGCACACAAGTTTAAAACCAGACTTCATGCTCCTACTTTATCCGGTTATCAGCATGGATACTAGCATTACCCACAGTGGCTCCAGAAACAACTTGTTGGGTCATCATCCTTCAGATGCTTTGATAAATTATTTTTCCAATGAAACACAAATCACCGCAAACACCCCTCCTACCCTTTTAGTGCAAGCAGAAGATGATACTGCTGTACCTATTGCCAACAGCAGACGCTTTTACGAGCGCTTGCAACACTATCATATACCTTCAAAATTAATCACCTATCCACACGGCGGCCATGGTTTTGGCCTGAATAACAAAACTACCGATGATAAATGGTTTGACCATGCCTTGGAATGGCTACGGGAAATGGAATTTGTAAAATAGTTGAGTCGTTAAGTTGTTGATTAGTCGAGTTGTTGAATTACTACTTTACTACTATCACTACTCTACGACTTCACCACTCTAAGACAATTTCTGGAATGTGCGCCACCATAAGTCGGGCATTTCTCCCTCTACTGCCAACAGGTAATCTTCATATCTGCAAGGTATTAAATGGAAACGTTCATTTATAGATTTCGTACTGGGATAAGGCACTTGCATCCACCAGCGATCAGTTTTCTTACTTTTAATAAATACCAGTTCATAACTATCGTCATTTAATGATGCTCTATAAGTAATATAGGACGACTTGGGCAGTAATGGCGAATCTTTCTTGCGATTATAGTAACCATCAATAAAACACCAAATCATTTGCGCTAGCAAGATGGCCGTTTGACCATTTTGATCATAAGCCGGATTCAGCTCATAAAACCCTATAGACGTCAATTTATCGCTCATGCCCGCATACCTACAAAGTTGGCAGGCCTCTTCTGCATAAAAACCATTTGGCGTAGCGTTGGCATTTGCGCAAGCATCTGGCGAACGAATAGCGCCTATATCAAAGCTCAATAAATCTGCATTCCTGATCACAGGTTCTGCCTGATCGGTTTTACCAGAAAACATGCCTAGTCTATAAGAATCGAAATAAAGTTTATCCATCACTTTCAAGCTATCTGGACTCACATAGTAGGTTTGATAACCAATATTACTATAGTTAAATAGGAAATTAGGTTGGTGCAATAAGATACGTGTTAAATAGGTCTGTGATGTTGTGCTACTATTATCTGCTATAGTTTCATCCAAGTCAAAATGCGAATCTATCACTACGAGATCAACTTTCTGCTCTAATTTTTCATAGCCCTGGAATTGTGCATAAGTGAGATCCTGTCCGCCGCCTATGATTATAGGAACGATATTCTTTCGTATAAGTTCATCCACTGTTGCCTTCAGCGCCACATAAGTATCGCTAACCTGCTCACCTGCTTTAATATTCCCGAGGTCAACAATCTTGAGCGGGTATTCCCCCCGGTGCAAAGCATATAATTTTTCTCTTACATAGTCTGGAGCTAAGGCACATCCCTGATTGTTTATCGCCTCTCGATCTTCCATTACGCCAATAATTGCTAAATCGTAAGATTCGTTTTCATAATCGGGAAATTCTGCTTCAAACGCATTGATATGTGCACCTAACTGACTGGTATAAAATCCGTTGTTAGGCGTAAATCCCTGAACTGCTATTGGCGTAAAAAAATCAACTAACGACATGTATTTATTTGTGCTGGTGCATTTTTGTTTAAGATTGTGCAAATATCCATTTATTAACTTACTTTTGAAAGTATTTATGATCAATCAAGAAGAAATAAAGCTGTGATATTAGTTACCGGCGGAACAGGTTTTTTAGGTTCTACGCTTATTAGGCAATTACTTAATGGAGGAAACCAGCTCCGAGCCATCAAGCGCAAGTCTTCAATTGTTCCGGACGACCTGTCCCACCATGCTCAAATCCAATGGTATAACGCTGATATTAATAATTACTTCGAATTGGCAGATGCTTTTGAAGATGTCGATAGGGTTTACCATTGCGCAGCTATGGTTTCTTTTGAGCCGGCAGAGAAAAAGAAAATGCTAAAAGTTAATGCCGAAGGTACAGCACATATCGTTAATCTGTGCATTAAACACAAAGCGCGCTTATTGCATGTAAGTTCTGTTGCTGCTATTGGCAAACCCAAACCGGGGCATGCCGAAGCCAATGAACAGGATATATGGGAGTTTGATGGTACACAACATGGTTATGCCATATCTAAATACGAGGCTGAAATGGAGGTATGGAGAGGTACTGTAGAAGGGTTGAATGCGGTGATTATTAACCCCGCTTTAATCATTGGTCCACAAGCTGGACCAGAAAATACCGGCGCAATTTTCAGCTTATTGAAAGATGGTCTTCGCTATTATACGGCAGGTAGTGCCGGTCTGGTAGATGTTGAAGATGTGGCACGCGCTGCCATCATTTTAATGAACAGCACTGACATTAAAGCTGAGCGCTTTATTATCAGCAACCAAAATATGAGCTACAAAGAGCTTCTTCAAAGATGCTCTCTGTATTTGGGCAAAACAGCTCCAAATAAAAATGCTACGCGTTCCATGCTTGGCGTTGCTTGGCGTGCGGCGAAAATCATTTCTTGGTTTACGGGGAAGAAACCAAGCTTAACAAGGGATACCGCCCGTTCAGCCCTTGAGAAACAAGCTTATTCTAATGCGAAACTAAAACAAATGCTGGGCTATTCTTTTAAACCACTCGATGTAACATTAAAAGAGATTTGCGAAAAGCTATGATAACGCAGAAACGGAAAGCATAAAGCCAAGAGCGTCTAGGAATAACTTGATACTTGATACTTGATACTTGATACTAATAACGAACAACGAATAACAAACAACGAATAACAAACATGAAGCATTATTACATCATTGATTTCGACAGTACCTTTACCCAAGTTGAAGCTCTTGATGAATTGGCCCGGATTTCACTTGAACACCATCCGGCACAAGATCAGATTTATACCGAGATTGAAAGACTTACCAATGCAGCTATGGAAGGAAATATCTCCTTTCGCGAAAGTTTGGCAGGACGTGTGAAGCTTCTTCAGGCAAACAAAATTCACCTTGATAAATTGATAGCGAAACTAAAAAAGAAAGTATCGTCTTCTTTTTCAAGAAATCGGGATTTCTTTAGAGAACATACCAATGATGTCCTTATTGTATCTGGAGGATTTAAGGAATTTATTACACCTGTAGTAACTCCTTATGGTATTAAAACAGAGAATATTTATGCTAATACTTTTGTTTTTGATGCTGAGGGCAACATCATAGGTTACGATGAAAACAACCCTCTATCGGATGAGGGAGGTAAAGTGAAGCTCTTAAAAACTATGAATTTGGATGGAACGATTTACGGGATTGGCGATGGTTATTCGGACTTCCAACTCAAAGAATCTGGATTGATCGAAAAGTTTTATGCTTTCACAGAAAACATTGAACGCAAATCGGTATCAGAGAAAGCCGATCATATTGCTCCGAGCTTGGATGAGTTTTTATATGTAAATCATCTACCGAGAGCCATTTCTTATCCAAAAAACAGGATTCTGTGCTTAATAGTAGGTGATGTTCCCGAAATTGCGATACACATTTTACGTCGTGACGGTTTTTCCATCAGGCATAAAGAAACATTAGAAGAGAAATATGTAAAAGATGTGGGCATGCTCTTGTTAGCAAATGGTGTTAGCATTAGCGATGAACAGTTGGCCAGAGCTGAAAAACTGAAAACCATTGGTTACCTTGGCAATATCAAAGGAATGGTTAGCAGAGAACTATGCAATGAAATGGGCATTGTTGTTTTTGATGACAAAAAGAACAAGAAAAGAAATGGCGAGTTTATACCCAAAAGGATGGCTGATTTTATCAATAAAGGGGATACTGCCATGAGCCGTAATTTTCCTAATATGCAGCTTCCACGCATGCATCAAGCACACCGCCTCATCCATATCCATCAAAATGTTCCAGGTATAATTGCTCAGATCAACAATGTTTTTGCGCAACACCATATCAATATCGTTGCGCAATTCTTAATGACTAAAGGAAATATCGGCTATGTTATTACCGATATCAGTAAGGGTTATGATGATAAGTTGCTAAAAGAGCTTAGACAAATCGCTACCACTATTAAATTAAGAATACTTTATTAGCCAATTAGTTTATTAGCCAATTGGCTAATAAACTAATTGGCTAATAATTCCTGTAATTTGCTATGCAAGTCCTCTCCGCGCAGATTTTTTGCAACTATCTTTCCCTGCGGGTCTAACAAGAAGTTAGCAGGGATTCCGCGTACGCCATATAGTTTCGCAGCAGCATTATCCCAAAATTGCAGATCAGAAACATGTGTCCAAGTTAAACTATCATCATTAATGGCTTTTAACCATGCCTCTTTTCCATTTGGTCTGTCTAATGAAACACCTAGCACCGTAAAATTCTTATCCTTAAATTTATTATAAGCTGCTACTACATTAGGGTTTTCCTGTCTACAGGGTCCGCACCAGCTCGCCCAAAAATCTATAAGTACATATTTACCACGCAGAGAAGATAGAGCTACCGGTTTTCCCGTTGTGTCATTCATGGTAAAGTCCGGGGCTTCAGTCCCTACACTGGTCCCTTTAGAAACCTGCAATAATTCGCCATAGGCAGCGCCCACACTGCTAGCCTGCACTTCCTTAGAAAGTCCCGAATATAAGGCTTGGGCTTTTTCATATTCACGGCCAGGATCTACAGCAGAACGTAGCGTATACATACTTACTAGTGAGTTCGGATTGTCTTTAATGAATGTACCTATAATATGCTCCTGTTTAGCTTGTAAAGCTTCGTAATGTTCTTGGAAATCCTTTTGAAATTCCGGTGTTGCTCTAGTTTCATCCGAGGCACCGTAATATAAAGCCATTACTTCAGCCTCTTCTCCTTTAATCGCGCTCATAGCCTTATTTAGAATTGCTTGATCTTTATTTAAAGGAGTTCCTCCCAGTTGTCCATTAGCCAGAGAATCGGTTGACTGAACGGTTACTTCCCCCTTCTCCAAAAATACCGGTAAAATATCAGGCGATTCCAATTGCATAACAGGCTCCCCTTTGTGAGCAAGCACCAGTACTGCGTTTGTAGGATCTTCAACAGTACCTTTAAAGGTAAAAGCGCCGTTTTCTATTTTGCTCGAATCAAGCTGATTGCCCCCGTTTAGCCGATAAGATAAGTAAGCAGTGGCGGGGGGATTTAGATTCCCTACTTTTCCCTTTACTACGTAATCTTGTTGGGCGTTAACCACTAGCGGAAGGGCCGCCAATGCACCTAAAATAATGTTTTTCATGTAAATTTCTTTTTCTAGCAATTAAAAAAGCACTTGCGTCCGGACCTCCAATCAGACCTTCAAGCACAGCAAGGCTATTGCAAATGTAGCATTTAAATCAACGTTTAGCAGGCCAAGTCTTACTTATTTAGCCAAGATGTTACAAGTATTTCCTCTATAATCATAAAATAAGTTCCAAAGGCAGAGGAGAAATCGATAAAGTACTTTTATATACACAATTAGATTACATATAAAAGGAACTTTATCTAAGTTCGCCTTGTTTTCCAATTTTTTCCTAACTTGCACAACATACAACGTATATAATTTTTTTATTGTGGCACATCCTTATAACATTGAAGTAGAGTTAACTAAAAACTCAAATTTAGGAAAGGTTGATTTTAACAACCTTAAGTTTGGACAGATTTTATCTGACCACATGTTGGTAGCTGATTATGATGATGGCGAATGGAAATCGGTCAAGGTTGTTCCTTACGCTAACCTCAACATTAGTCCAGCCACATCTGCCTTGCATTATGGGCAAGCTATTTTTGAAGGCATTAAAGCATTTAAGTTTGCGGATGGCCGCGTCAGTATTTTCAGACCAGACAAAAATTTTGAGCGTTTTAATAAGTCGGCAGTCCGATTGGAAATGCCCAAAGTCCCAGAAGAAATTTTCATAGATGGCTTAAAGAAACTCATTGCAATTGATAGCGATTTTGTTCCGTCAGTGGCGGGTGCATCTTTATATATTCGGCCCTTTATGTTTGCCACAGAAGCAGCCCTAGGTGTCCATCCATCTAAATCCTATAAGTTCATTATTATAACTGGCCCAGTAGGCGCCTACTATAATAAACCTCTTCGGGTAAAAGTTGAGACTTTTTATACCCGTGCTGCAACCGGTGGGGTTGGCTTCTCTAAAAATGCCGGTAATTATGCTTTGTCCTTATATCCAACCCGGTTGGCACAAGACGAAGGTTTTGACCAATTAATCTGGACGGACGCCAAAGAGCATAAATACATTGAAGAAGCAGGAACAGCTAATTTAGTATTCATGCTGGGCGATACCTTGGTAACGCCGGGGTCTGAAACTGTTTTGCAGGGAGTTACACGTCATAGCATAATGGATATTGCTAAAAGCTGGGGTATTAAAACCGAGACACGAGATGTTAGCGTACAGGAATTGATTGATGGAATAGAGGCCGGCACGGTAACGGAGGCTTTCGCCGCAGGAACCGCCGCCACATTAACGCCAATTTCTGAAATCGGTTATAAGAATAAAGTTTATAAACTAGCCTCTCCCGAAACCCGGGAATTCTCAAATAAGGTTGTAGACTATCTTAATGAGTTACGCTACGGCAAAATTGAAGATCCATTCGGTTGGAATTTTATTGTAGATTAGTTACTACCCTTACAAGTTATGAGTTGTGTGTTTTTGTCTCACAACTCATAACGTTATAAGCTACCTGAGTTCACAATAATGGAAAACCAATAACCAATAACTAACATCTAGCAACTAATAACTACTTATCGTTTTTCTTTTTAAAGATTCCATTAAAAAAGCCTTTTACCTTCCCTACTGTTTTATCAGCCTCTTTTGCTGTATTCATTATTTTTGCTTCGCGTTCTTTATTTACACCAACACTTGCTTTTACCCCCTCGAATAAGCTTTTCCATAAAAAATTAAAAAAAGATGCCGTTAAAGGTCGCCTATAGTTTATTGGTCCTGGATGGAATTTTTCATTCGCATCCGGATTGCTATCGTTAATAATAAATTTATTGGTTAATAGCGAAACCATCGCATTCTTGGACTTCGCACCATCTTTATCTTTTGCGATAATACGTACAGCTAAATCATTATAATAAAATTGCACCCATCCCTGCGCTTTATATTCATCTGCCTTAACATTAAAGCTTAAACGCCTAAAATGACCGGAGCTAACCTCTATCATGGCAAGTGGTTTAGTTAAAGGATTCAAGGTACGGGCATTCATTCCTGTGAGCGCCCCTTTATAGCTAAAAGAGCCCAATTTATCCAGCATATCGAAGCTAAAGTTGATATGCAATTTGCCATTGTTCATGAATTTGGAATGAATATCGGCCGTTAAATAAGGGTTATTAACGAGGATAAGCGAATCATTGGTAACATTATAGAATTTCCCCGAAGTGTTATTAAAGGTAAGTTTACCGGTTTGCCCTGTCTTACCATTATGTTCTATATAAGTAATTAAAACATCTTTTAATAGTAGGGTATCTATGCTCAGCGGAAGCGCTAATTTTCTTAATTGCTGATGCGGATATTTCCCTATCTTTTCCGTTTTCTTCCCCCGCGGGTAAGCAGTATTATTATATATCTCTACTGTTGATTGTCCGAGTGTTACATTCTCGGCATACAGCTTTTGCTGCCTTAATAATTTGGGTAAATTGATGTGGTTAATACTAATCGTGTCAAACACCAGCTCAAAGCGCTCTTTAGCCAATTTAGTTTTCTTATAAAAATCGACTTTATTATAACGCGGACTCATCTTAAGGCCTTCCAGTATAATGCTCCGGTTAGCAGAAGTAAAATGAATTCCTTTTAAATCGATATAATATAGGCTATCGCCGGTTGCAATATGGTAATCACTCATCTGCAGGTCTATCGCCTGTGCGTTATAAAAACGTAAGCTGTCATGTTGCGAAGTCGAATCAACACGCAAATCTGTTATATTAATATTAACATGCTTGAGGTGAGTCGTCTTTTCGAGTGATTCATTACGATTATTGTAGGTAACGTTAACATTTTCAAAGGCTATATGATCGATGGTTAGTTCGTTTAAAATTTTAGAAATTTTCTGGTATAATGTCTGCTTATCGCTGGTTGAAAGCGTATCATTATAGCGCTGATTTTCGTTAATAACCTTAATAATGGGATCCTTAATCGCAATGCTATTGATATTCAATTTACGCTGGGTGTATATTCGTTTGGGATGAAAATTGTCAATTTCCAAGCTAGCCACCGCAACATCATAAACATTATCCGGCGCTTTGCCCTGTGTCTTTAATCGGTTGTATACATTAGTATCCGGAATTAATTTAAAATTATAGAGATGAGCATTTCCTGTAACGAAGTTAAAGTCCATATCGTCATAGGTCACCCGGTAAAGGCTATCACTCGAGCTTAATACCAGTTCATGTATTTTCTCATTTAAAATGGGGCGCCAGTGGTTTCCTAAATACCACACCCCCACAATGAATACCAATAAGAGCGTTATAAATACGCCTATTACCCATTTCCAAAAAGGCCTCATAAGATTCAAACAATAAGTTATTATTTATATTTATCCAGCTATCAATGTATTTTGTTAAATCCGTGTTAATAACGCTAATTCTTTGGTAGACCTAAATTAACCTTTAAACCCGAATAAACCGCCTTCCACATTAAATTAAAAAATGTTTTTTCCTGTGAATGTTCATAGTAATGTTGTGCTATACGCGGAGCTTCGTCTTTTTTTGAGGGATTGTCACTTTTAATGGCTAGCCAATTAATAAATAATGATAAAAACCCCTTTTTTTGTAATTCACCACTATTGGCATCTAATAAGGCAAGCTTAAAATCATTATAAAGCATTTCAGTTTTAACTGATGCCCCAAACCTATTCGCTTTTACCGCAAAACGAATGGCATGTATATAACCTTTTTCTGCCCGTGCAAGTGTTAAAGGTTCTAAAATTTGGTTATAAACACTTGCGGGTGCTCCTGTGAGTGCTCCCTTATAGTTAAAAGCCCCAGTTGTATCGCGCATATTAAAGCTGAGATCTAAGGTCAACTTTGGCTTTCCCAAAAAATAGGTCGTAAAATGGCAATTTACCCATGCCTGCTGCCTTAATTGAATGGTATCATTACTTACGTTAGTTAGTTGGCCATTCAGTTTTTTAAAAGCCACAGTACCGGCCTTTCCTGATTTTGGATTCCGCTCTTTGTAATAAAGATCAGCATTATTTAAATTGATGTGCTTCACCGTTATGGGGAGTTTCAACCGTTGAAAAGCTAAGGAAGGAAAGTTATTAGCCGCTATAGTAGTATGTTCAGGCATCCCTTTATCTGCATATATACGAATTAATGCCTTGTTGATCTCCAGCAGATCAACGGGCAAACGTCCCTCCTGTTCAAGTTGCTTAAAACCTATTCCCTTTACTTTAATTTCAGGATAAACCATATCATAGCGATCACGTTTATACGGTAAGGATTTAGACCAGGCAGCTTCTGTATATTTTGGCAATATGAGCAAAGAATCGATATGAAGCATTTTTTCAGCTGTAGAAGTATTTAATCGAGCCATTCGAAATTCATACAAACCATCATCGGAGGTATAGCGTACATCATCACCAGATAACCGTATATTTTTGGCAAACCAGCAGTACGATGTATCTTCACGTGTTTTTTTATTGAGCCATAAGTTATTTACGTCTAAGTTTATATTTTCCAGCCACCCACCTTTGTTAACATGTTTGTTCCTTTCGGTTTTAAAGCGTAGCGCCTTTACAGAAAAATGGCCTACTTTACCGTTCTGCAAACCACGGGGCAGGCTCTCAAGCCAATTGCCTTTCTTTTTTTCTTTTTTATCAAACATAATTCGTCGGATAACTGCGGGTTCTATTAGTTGAATATTGGTTATTTTAATTTTTTTAGTAAGCAAAAATTTCACAATCCCAAAGCCTGTACAATCCATTTCCTTCAGCCGTAGATCAAATAAGCTTGCGGGCGGGTTAACAAGTTTTCCATAAACTAAAGTGTCTGGCTGCAAATGTGCGTTGCTTAAGGCTAATCGCCCCCTTAAAATACTGACTCGCGGATTATCAAAGGTAAGTTTATATAAGCCCTCTGTGTTTTTCTCAACAGCTGCTTTTAGTAGCTTAGGTAGTTTATATTGTAATACGAAACCAGCAATTATAGCGATCAGTACAAGAATTAATACAGAATATCCAACCAAAACCAAGCCTTTTCGCCACTTAATCCAGTTTTTTATTGCTCGTTTCCGCATATAGTTAGCCCTTTATCTTCATTTACTTTTGTCATAGTAAAATTAACAAACCATCTAATTTAATTAACTTCTTTTCAATTAACAGCCGTTTATGCGGAATTGTTCTGTTGATACTACAAAGAGCTTATTTCCATTCAAGCAAAACACTTAGCTGACAAACTGTCATTAAAACAAAATTATTTCGTAGCTTTGTAGCCTTAAATCATGGCCATGATAGAGACAGAAATTAGCTTAAAAGAACACGACGAATCACGCCAAGGCGAGGCAACTATACTGAATGCGAGTAATGAAGGGCAAGATGGCCGTAAGCTTTACATTGAAAGCTACGGCTGCCAAATGAATTTTGCAGATAGTGAAATCGTTGCTTCGATCTTACAAGATAAAGGGTTTATCACTACTGCTGACTATAAAGAGGCTGATGTAGTGTTCATTAATACCTGTTCTATACGTGAAAATGCCGAACAACGTGTTCGCAATCGTTTAAAAGAATTTGAGTCGGCCAAGCTTAAAAAACCGGGTATGATTGTAGGTGTTTTGGGCTGTATGGCAGAGCGTTTGAAGTCAAAGTTCTTAGAAGAAGAAAAACTTGTAGATGTAGTTGTTGGCCCGGATGCTTACCGGGATTTACCCAATCTTATTGAAAAAGTGGATGACGGATCCCGGGCAGTTAATGTTTTACTTTCACGGGAAGAAACCTATGCTGATATCAATCCGGTAAGGCTGAATACAAACGGCATTACGGCATTCATTTCCATCATGAGGGGCTGCGACAATATGTGTTCGTTTTGTGTGGTTCCCTTTACGAGAGGAAGAGAAAGAAGCCGAGACCCACATTCTATTGTTCGCGAAGCAGAACAGCTATTTCACTCCGGCTATCGGGAAGTAACGCTTCTAGGGCAGAATGTTGATTCCTATAAATGGCTGCCCGAGTCAGCAGCAGAATCTTCTGTACATGCTCCGGTTAATTTTGCGCAGTTATTAGAGATGGTAGCGCAAGTAGACCCCTTATTGCGCGTTAGATTCTCCACATCGCATCCAAAAGATATTACCGATGAAGTATTGCATAGTATAGCGAAGTATCAGAACATTTGTAATTATATTCATTTACCTGTCCAATCGGGCAATTCAAGAGTATTGGAATTGATGAACCGCACCTACGATCGGGCTTGGTATATAGACCGTATAAATGCCATACGACGTATTGTTCCCGAATGTGGTATATCTACCGACGTGATTACCGGCTTTTGCACCGAAACAGAAGAAGAACATCAGGAAACTTTGTCTATTATGGATTATGTGCAGTATGATTATGCCTATATGTTTGCTTATTCTGAACGGCCCGGCACATTAGCAGCTAAACGCTACGCCGATGATATTCCTGAAGAAACGAAGAAAAGACGATTAACAGAAGTTGTAGCTAAACAACGTAATCATAGTTTACAAAGATTGCAAGAACAAGTAGGAAAAATACACCACGTATTAATAGAGGGTTTTTCCAAACGTTCTGACCAGGATTACTGTGGACGAAACGATCGCAATGCGATGGTTGTTTTTCCAGTTGATACGCGTTATAAAGTTGGAGATTACGTTAATGTACTAGGCGAGAATTGTACCTCAGCAACATTAATAGGTAAAATAATTGATTGATTAATGCCAGCCATTAGTAGAGTAATGAAACGCTGGTTGCATGATTATTTTAAGATTGACAGTATAAATGGATATCCAAGATATAAAAAACAGATTTGGTATAATTGGCAATTCGCCCCTGCTTAACCGGGCTATTGATGTAGCGCGACAGGTTTCACCCACCGACATTTCTATTTTAATTACCGGTGAAAGTGGTAGTGGTAAAGAAGTTTTTTCCCATATTATCCATCAGTTAAGCAGCAGAAAGCACGGTGCTTTTATTGCCGTTAACTGTGGGGCTATCCCAGAAGGCACAATAGATTCAGAACTTTTTGGGCATGAGAAAGGTTCGTTTACGGGCGCTCATGAAGCTAGAAAAGGATATTTCGAAGTGGTTAATGGCGGCACTATCTTTCTAGACGAGGTAGCGGAGCTACCGCTAAGCACACAAGCACGTTTATTGCGTGTACTCGAATCTGGAGAGTACTTGCGAGTGGGTTCGTCTAAAGTGCAAAAAACCAATGTGCGTATAATAGCTGCCACGAATGTAGACGTATACAATGCTGTAGAGGCCGGCAAATTTAGAGAAGATCTCTATTATCGCCTAAATACTGTGCCGCTACGTATACCACCCCTACGCGATAGACGAGAAGATATTTATTTGCTTTTTAGAAAATTTGTAGCCGATTTCACTGACAAATACAGAAGCCCAAGCATACAGCTTACCGAAGATGCGCAGCAACTATTGAGCAGTTATAGTTGGCCGGGAAATGTAAGGCAACTTAAAAATATTGCCGAACAAATTGCTGTATTAGAAAAAGAGCGGGTTGTTACAGCCCAAATTTTACAAGGTTATCTTCCAGCAGAGCGCACCAGTACTTTACCCATGCGTCTAGAGAATAAAAACAGCGACGATTTTTCCGAAAGAGATCTTCTTTATAAGGTGCTTTTTGATATGAAGAAAGACATGGTTGATTTAAAGAAATTAGTAGTAGAGCTATTAAAGAATGGCATAGACGCTAATACTATTTCTGATAATTCTCCTTATTTAAATCAGCTATACAGAGAAGTTCAGCCCGGATCGAACAATAGCGAGTCTTTTTCTCCGTTAACTATTCATCAACCGGCAGCGACAAAAGAAAACTATGCACTTGCTCCCCACGAAGAAGAAGTAGAAGAATCATTATCACTAGTGGAAAAAGAGTCAGACTTAATCAAGCGGGCGCTTAAAAAGTACAAAGGCAAACGCAAATTAGCCGCTCAGGAGCTCGGAATATCCGAGCGCACATTATACCGTAAAATCAAAGATTTGAATTTGAGTTAAATACCGGAATGCTCAGCTTAACACATAACGTAACCACATGCATAAATCGTTCAAATTATTCTACCTATTAATACCCGCTTTTCTGCTATGGCAGTCATGTGGTATTTATACGTTAAATGGCGGTACCATTCCGGAAGGTATGAAAACTTTTAATGTGCAGTTTTTTGAAAACTCCGCTCCCATTGTAGTGCCCTATTTAAGTCAGCAATTTACAGAAGCCTTAAAAGAGCGGATAAGAAATCAGTCGAAGTTAAGCCAGGTTACCTCAGAAGGAGATGCCATATTTGAAGGTCGTATTACAGGCTATGCCATAACCTCTACTGCCGTGGGCGGAAACAATGATATGGCACAAGCCAACCGACTTTCCATTACCGTGGCCGTAAAATATGTTGACAATATTGCACCCGACAATAGCTTTGAGCAAAGTTTCACGCGTTATCAAGACTTTCAAGGCACCGTACAGTCACAAGAACAAACACTTGTTACAGCTATAAATAAACAATTAACAGAAGATATTTTTAACAGGGCGTTTGCCAACTGGTAAGCATAAAAACGATGTATTTTGGAATACGAAACCTCATTACAGCATAAGTACACTGTATTATTGGCCGATCCAACGCAAGTGGAACAAGAAGATATTCAGCAGCTATTGAAGGTCTTCCCCTATAGTCATGCTTTATGGTTTATGGAGGCAAAACGTTGCATATATGCAAACGGCGATTGCCAATCGCTCATTAGCCGCGCATCATTATATGCCCAGAGCCCAGAGCAACTATATGCTTATGTCTATGCTCCTCCAGTTAACGATCCAATCTTTAGTCAAGATGATGCGGTGGCCAAATTAGATCTGCTATTAAACCAACAGCGTAAAGATGCCGAGCTTCCAGAATCAAAAAATGTTTTTGCCGAAACTGAAGACGTTGATAACAATCATACTGCATTTACAGAGATCCCTCTCCAACCATCTACCGAAGAGCAGCAGCTAAGTGCAACCAGTCCTTTAGAAGAAACTATTAAACGGGAAGATGTTGCCAAGTATGATGATGAGCTTATGCCTTATACCTTTGTTTGGTGGCTTCACAAAACCCGGATGGATTATGCTGATACTTACCAACCTTATGCCCCTAAGGTTAATCTTTTGCCCAAAAATCCACAAAGCAACCGCAAAGATTTATTTTTAGATCAACAAATCCGGGAAAACATCTTTCATCTACAGTCGCCCGAAGATAAGTTAAGCATTCAAGATAACAAAACAATTACCTTCAAGATTCCGCACAAAACTGACGAGATCATTGAGCGGTTTATTAATGAAGAACCTCAAATTAAACCACCACAAGCAAATAAGATTACACTAGAAAACAAAGCGAGGCAAAGCGCCGAAGACCAATCTATATTTGTTTCTGAAACTTTAGCGCAGATTTATGTGGAACAGGGCCTTTACCATAAGGCAATTGATGCCTATATGAAATTAAGTTTGAAATATCCCGAAAAAAGTGTTTATTTTGCCGACCGTATAAAAGATTTAGAAAATAAAATTAATTAACCTCATAAAGAAATGCATACATTATTTATTATACTTACCATATTAGCAAGTGTGCTTTTGGTATTTGTAGTCTTGATTCAAAACCCAAAAGGCGGTGGCTTATCCTCCGGATTTTCGGGCTCTAACAACCTGATGGGCGTTCAGCGCACAGGCGATATACTTGAAAAGGGAACCTGGGTCTTAGTTATAGTAATTATGGTACTTTCTCTTTTAATAAATGTTACTGCCCCGGGAGCAAGCTCCAATGGCAATGACCTGCAACATCAAATTACACCTACGAGTGCACCGGCGGCACCTCTTCAAATGCCTTCAACAACACCAGCAGCACCTCAGGGCCAGCAGCCAACAGCTACCGATTCAACAAAGTAGGTTACGTTATATAGACTAATCGAGAGAGGGGAAAATATTCCCCTCTCTGTCTTTTATACCGCCGCACGCACCGTTTTGGCATACGGCAGTCAATAACGTATACAATGGTTTCTACGGGTGGCCTGCATCAGCCATGCTTCAGTACCTTCTTCGGTATTTATGGCTGGAATAATTGCATTTCAATTTTTAATTTCCAACATGAGCCGGAAAGGATTTTGAGTAGAATCATTAAACAGTCTATCCTAAATAGAAAAAATCATACACTTTCATTTTTTGAAAAACAACAGAAAAGTCAAAAAACCGTTCCTATCAAAAAAAACATCTATATTTAACGCAAACTTCATAGTCTAACCATTCATTTGCCCAAAGTTCTATTCTATGATAAATTTTGCCAATTGTACCGAGGGAGAAGCAAGCCTTCTACAACAATTACGTTCGGGTTCTATATCGGCCTTTAACTCTCTTTATAACAAACATTGGTCGTATGTTTATAATTTGGCTTATAAAAGACTACATAACACTTCTTTATCAAAAGATGTTACACAGGATATTTTTTTAAAACTTTGGCAACAACGTGATAAACTTCAAATAGAGAACTTATCAGCTTATCTATATATCTGCACGCGTAATCAAGTGCTAAAAGTCTTAGAGAAAGAAAATAAATTTTGTTCGATTCCGCTCTTATTACACCAAATAAAAGTGAGCTCAGAACAAACAGATGGAAGAGTTCGGGAAAAAGAATTTTTAGCAGCCTACAAAAGATTGTTAACCGAATTTACTCCGGCACAACAAAATATTTATCGCTTACGATACTTGGAAGATTTATCTACCGACCATATTGCTAAACAACTATGTATTTCTCGTAAAACTGTCCAGAATCAGCTGGCCTATTGCCGTCATAAACTAAAAGATTCCCTTTTAATTTTTTTTATATACCATTTGCTATGTATATCCCATTTAACATAGATCGATAAAATCTGTTCCATACAACACCTCATCTCTTACCATTTACAATTCGCCAAAAACGGAAATAACATTTTACCCATGAAAAAATAATAATTTTTATGGGAGTTTTTTCATTTAGCGGATCATCTAATAAACGCATCGATAACTAATATATGAATCGCCATAATTTCTTAGTGTTACTTAATAAATACAACAAAGGTGAAGCTTCTCAAGCCGAAGTAGACTTCATTATGAAGTACTATGAATTATTTGATGCATTACCCAATGAAGTATCAGAAGACTCTCCTCTGCAAGAAGAAATCTTAAGAAAACTGATGGAGAAAATTCACGAAGAACCGGCGATTGTAAACTACAGATCGAAGAGATGGCGATTGGCTGCTTCAGTCATATTGGTCATTTCTTCTCTTTTCGTTAGCTGGTACTATATTTTTCGACCACATTCTAATTTCAAAAACCAGCCTATAGTGGTTCAGCATGATGTACCTCCTGCGACCAAACGAGCGCAACTAATTTTAGATAACGGTAAAACGATTAATCTTGACGAACAAAAAAAGGGATTACTTACCATACAGAACAATGTTCAGGTTACCAAAACCGAAGAAGGTAATTTAAATTTTCAATCGACTGCAAATGATAGTGACCATAACCCTACACGTATTAATCAACTCATTACGCCACAAGGTGGCCAATATACACTTCAATTGTCTGATGGTTCAAAAGTTTGGTTAAACGCTGCTAGTCGATTTTCTTTTCCCGCTGATTTTTCTGGCGATAAGCGAGTTGTTGAACTAGATGGAGAAGCCTTTTTTGAGGTAACACACCATACGTCAAAACCTTTCATTGTGAAGGCGAAGGATACAGAGATAGTGGTTTTAGGCACTCAATTCAATATTACTGCTTATCACGACGAAGGACTTACTAAAACAACCTTAATAGACGGGGCAGTAAGAGTTAACCATAATAATATGAGCAGAGAGCTCAAAGCGGGTTTACAAGCTATAACCATGCAAGATAGCCCAATTCAGGTAAAATCAATAGACGTGAAAGAAGCTACCGCCTGGAAAGATGGCTATTTCTATTTTAAAGATGAGAGTCTTGACAACATTATGCGTCAACTTCAGCGATGGTATAATATTGAAGTTGTTTATCATCCAAAAGTTAATAAAACTCAAACCTTTGGTGGAATAATCTCCAATAAAAACCACATATCTAATATCTTAAGTTTGATGGAGTTAACAGAAGGGATACATTTTAAAATAGAGGGAAGGAGGGTAACCGTTATGCCATAAACTATTTACATTCAACGAAACAAACCAGTAACGTTATTACTCTCGGGTTAAGTTTTAAAATCGAACAAGATCACTCAACACTTTTAAAAATCCAATTAGACAAAAATATGCAATTAATTTATGCCTTAAAGCTAAGGGATTGGACCCACCCTTCTCAATTATTTTTGGCCATGAAAATTACAGGTCTCCTAATCTTATTCGGCATCCTAACAGGATTTGCCAAATCTGGGAATGCACAAAACATTACGCTCTCAGCAAAAAATTTACCAATGGAGCAGTTTCTTACTACACTCCATAATCAAACAGATTTAGATTTTTTCTATGATGCAGAACTTATTAAACAAAGTGATCCCGTTAATCTATCGGTAAAAGATGTTCCGCTTGAACAGGTGTTAAAGCTTGCTTTAAATAATCAAGCACTTACTTATGCTATTAAAGGAAATGCAGTTGTGATTAAAAAGAAGCCACGCTTTTTGAATAGTAGCAGCTTAACAGCGTCCCAGCTTCAAAATACCGTCAGCGGTAAAGTGAGCGATACCACAGGAATTCCGTTGCCTAAAGCTTCTATCAAAGTAAAAGGTACCCAAAGAGTCACTGTTACAAATGATCAAGGCATCTTTGAATTAAGAGACATTGATCCGCAATCAACGCTCATCATATCCTATACGGGGTATATTACACAAGAAGTTTCTTTGAACGGCAAACATACTATAGAAGTGATGCTAAAAGAAGGCTATGAAGGTTTGGATGAAGTAGTAGTAGTAGGTTATGGAACCCAAAAGAAGGTGAATTTAACAGGTGCTGTAGATCAAGTTAACAGTAAAGTACTTGAAAACAGAGCTATCCCTAACCTTAGCCAAGGCCTTCAAGGAACGATACCTAATTTAAATTTGACTCCACTTGATGGTAAGCCCATTCAATCTCCTACCTATAACATTCGAGGTATTACTTCTATCGGACAAGGTGGAAATGCCCTGGTACTGATTGACGGTGTGGAAGGAGACCCAAGCCGACTTAATCCAAATGACGTAGCCTCCGTATCTGTTTTAAAAGATGCTTCTTCTGCAGCAATTTATGGAGCAAGAGGCGCTTTTGGCGTTATTCTAATTACCACAAAAAGCCCTAATCCCGATAAAACGAGTGTTACCTATTCGTACAATCATGCCATTAAAAGTCCGGTTGCTAGTCCTGATTTTGTAAGCGACGGTTATTTATTCGCCACCATGTTTAACGATTCCTGGTCGGCCTGGAATGATTATTCACAAACTCCTCAAAACGTAAATAAAACGGTTAAATTTTCACAAGAATATTTAGAAGAGTTTAAGCGGAGAGCAGCAGATCCAAGCCTACCTAAAGTTGACGTAAATGCCGCGGGTGAATATGTATATTACGCTAATACAGATTGGTATAACGAGCTTTACAAAAACCACAACGGATCGAACGACCATAATATCACCATATCTGGAAGTCAAGGTAAATCAGGTTTCTATATATCGGGAAGAATGTTTAATCAGAGTGGACTTTTTAAATATAATTCGGATGACTATAAATCGTATAATTTGCGTGCAAAAGGATCATTACAAGTTTTCCCTTGGCTCCGTTTCTCCAACAATGCTGACTATTCAAGTATTAAATACCATAATCCTTTAAATGTGGGCGAAGGCGGAGGAATTTGGCGTAACATTTCCGACGAAGGGCATACCATGGCACCAATGTTTAATCCAGATGGTACATTGACTTATTCAGCCGCCTATACTGTTGGTGATTTGTGGTATGGTAAAAACGGAATTGACATGGACCGGAGAGTTTTCAGAAATACCAGTTCGGTGAATACGAACTTCTTTAGTAATCAGTTACGCATTAATGCCGACTTCACCTTCCAACAAACCGATAATGACGATCAACGCCGGCGCGTACAAGTGCCTTATAGCCGTATCCCAGGTGTAATAGAATATGTAGGAACTAATACGAATGATTTACAATTTATTGATAGGCTTACTAATTATTTAGCAACCAATGTGTACGCAGAATATGAACCGAAATTAGCTAACGGGCATTATGTAAAAGCCTTAGTAGGTTTTAACAATGAACAGTCCACTTACAAGTCATTGACTACTATGCGTAATGGGCTTATTTTCGAAGATGCCAGCGATATTAACTTAGCACTCGGTCAATCCATCACAACCATCGGAGGAAGGGAGACATGGGCCATCCGTGGAGGGTTCTATCGTTTAAACTATTCCTATAAAGACCGATATCTTTTAGAAACTAATGGGCGATACGATGGTTCTTCCAAATTTCCGGGAGATCAGCGTTTTGCATTTTTCCCTTCTATTTCAGCCGGATGGCGAATTAATAGTGAGCCTTTTTGGCATGTTTCACCCGCCTTTATATCTGACTTAAAATTAAGAGGATCATATGGCTCGTTAGGAAATGGCAGTATTGCATCCTATGCCTTTCAGGAACGATATAATATTAGCCAATCTGGACGAATTTTAAACGGTGTCCGCCCACAAAAAACGAGTCAGCCGGGAGTCCTTCCTGAAGGCTTAACCTGGGAAACTTCAACTACAAGCAACGTAGGATTGGATTTAGGAATGTTGAATAGTCGGTTAACTTTGGTAGCTGATGCCTATATTCGTAAAACAACTGATATGTTTACCACGGGTATGACTTTACCAGCAGTATTTGGAACAGATGTTCCAAAAGGCAATTATGCCGACTTAGAAACAAAAGGCTGGGAAATATCCGTGCAATGGAATGATAAATTTGATTTAGGAGGCAAGCCTCTAAATTATAATATTCGTCTAAATGTAGCCGATTATCAAGCAAAAATAACGAAGTATAACAATCCCGATAAGCGTCTTTCAGACTATTATGCCGGACAAAAGATGGGGGAAATCTGGGGCTTTACCACAGCCGGGTTTTATACTTCTGAAGAAGACATAGCTAATTCGCCCACACAGATACTTTACAAGTCGTCAAATAGTGGGCAGACTCTTCCCGGCGACATTAAATTTGCTGATATAAACGGAGATAACGTTATAGACAAAGGATCGGAAAGAGTAGGCGATGCCGGCGATTGGCATATTATTGGTAATAGCACCCCTCGTTACTCCTATGGTATTAATTTAGGCGCTGATTGGAACCGGCTTTCTTTTTCTGTATTCTTCCAGGGTGTGGGCAAACAGGATTGGTATCCAGGAGCAGAGGCAGCTATTTTCTGGGGGCAATACAATAGACCCTACAATAAAATCCCAACCTGGCAATTAGGAGAAATCTGGTCAGAAGACAACCCAAACGCTTATCTACCACGTTACCGCGGATATATTGCACAAAACGATCAGGCTGTTCTTCGCCAAAATCAAACCCGTTATTTACAAAATGTAGCCTACATTCGAATGAAGAATATTCAATTAGGTTACATGCTGCCTGAGCAATGGATCAAAAGGCTAGGAATGAATGCTACACGGATATTTATTTCAGGAGAAAACTTATTCACTTGGTCGCCTTTATACAAGCGTACGAAAGATCTGGATGTAGAAAATGTTTGGCGTTCTGATGCTATTCTTAATCCACCTGACAATGCTGTAGCAGACCCGGACAAGAATAATAGCGGAAACGGAAATAATTACCCGATGCTGAAGAGTATCTCTTTTGGTGTATCCGCTACTTTTTAATTGACTTAACCATGAAGTATACAAATAATTATCAAATGAAAAATATAGGATGGTTAATATGCGCAGTATTCCTATTTAGCTTTACTGCCTGCCAGAAACTAGATCAACAGCCCGAAGACACCGCAACGGGCAACGCCGTCTTTAACACAGAAAACGGCTTAGCATTATATGCAAACTCTTTTTATGACGTTTTACCTACAGGCAACGATCTTATCCGCGGAGATGAAATGTCTGATTATGGGGCAAGAAGCCAAGTGCCTGATTTTCTACGTGCCGGTGCGTACGGTCCGCAGCAAAGTACAGGCTGGGATTGGGATAAATTACGTAATCTCAATTTTTTCATTGCAAATTGTAACAGCCCAGAAATAAGCGAACCCGTGAAAAACAACTATATAGGTCTGGCAAAGTTTTTCCGGGCTTGGTTCTATTTTGATAAAGTAAAGCGTTTTGGCAATGTTCCGTGGATCAGCAAACCTTTTAATATTGATGATCCAGCTTTGTTTAACGGCAGAGATGATCGCACATTGGTTATGGATTCCATATTGGCTGACCTTAATTATGCCTGTGAAAATATAAGTACCACAAGCGATGCTACCAGAAGTCTTATTACCAAAGATGTGGCCTATGCATTTAAATCAAGGGTCTGTCTATTTGAAGGCACGTTCAGAAAGTATCAAACCAGCTATGGACTGAGCGGCTCTGCAAACGAATGGTTAGAAGAAGCAGCTACTGCTGCAGAAACTGTGATACAAGGTAATCAGTTTAGCCTAAATCTTGCCGCTGGAGAAGATCTTTCTTATAGGCAGCTCTTTATCAGTGATGCGCCCGTTTCCCAGGAAATTATGCTATCGGCCGTAATGAGTGCCTCTCTGAATGTCTTAAATGATGCCAATTGGTGGTGGACAAGTTCTACTTACGGCGCCCGCTTAAGTTTAATCCGCACCTTTGTAAACACTTATTTGAATATTGATGGAACGCCATTTACGGACAATCCCGCTTATACTACAATGACTTTCATGGATGAAGTAAAAGGACGTGATAAACGCCTGCAACAAACTATCCGTATGGGCGATTACAAACGGGTAAACGGAACTAAAACAGAACCGGCACCTCCTGTTTTCTCTTATACTTATACAGGTTATCAGCCTATCAAATGGACTGTTGACGACACCTACTATGATGGCGGTACACGCAACACGAACTCTATTTCCATAATCCGCTACGCAGAAGTATTATTAAATTATGCAGAGGCAAAAGCGGAGCTTAAAACACTCAGTACTTCTGACTGGAATAAGACGATCGGTGCGTTGCGACGCCGCGCTGGCATCGCAGGAAACACCTCGTCTTTACCTACTCAGGTAGATCCTTATCTTCAACAAAACTACTTCCCAGAAATTAATGATCCCATTTTATTAGAAGTTCGAAGAGAACGGGGTATTGAGCTTGCTTTAGAAGGCTTTCGTTTTTATGATATTGTACGCTGGCATAAAGGCGACCTGATGGAAATGACATGGAATGGATTCTACGTTCCAACCTTAAATGTACCTATAGATCTCAATGAAGATGGCGTTTTAGATGTTTGCTTCTACCAACAGGAACCGGCAGAACGTATTAAGGGAGTTACGTACATTAATGTATCCTCAACGATCAGCGGAGGGACCAATCCACAACAATTAAAGAACGGTACTTCCGGCGAATTAACTTGGCTGAGCAATATCCCTAGAATATGGGAAGAGAAATATTATTTATATCCGATTCCCCGTAAAGAGTATCTATTAAATCCTAATCTAGGTCAGAATCCAGGATGGGAGGAATAGCAATATAGCTTAGCAAGGCAATCGATTTTGACATTTTGGGCACCCGGGATATTTGTGACAATGGCATCCTTGCCTAGTCAGTCCGGGACTTACACCCAAATAACTGATCGACATATCCGACGCAAAAAAAGGGCATACAAAACATGCCCTTTTTTGCTGACAAATATTCAGCCCGGCTGACATTCCAAACAGCTTTCCATTTAACAATTACGTACCAAATGAAAAAATGACAACAAAAACATGTTATTTTAATTTTGGCACAGTTAGTGACCAAGCATTCTACAGAAATGTTAATCTAATTAAAACAACAATAAACATTTATTACAATTATGGCATTAAGTATCAAACCGATTGGAGACAGAGTAGTAGTAGAAGCTGCTGCTGCTGAAGAAAAGACCGCATCAGGTATCTACATTCCTGATACTGCTAAAGAAAAACCACAACGCGGAACCGTGGTTGCAGTTGGTGAAGGTAAAAAAGACGAACCTATTACTGTAAAAGTAGGAGACGAAATTTTGTATGGTAAATATGCCGGCACAGAGATAACCTACGAAGGAAAAGAATATTTAATTATGCGTGAATCTGACATCTACGCTGTCCTATAATCTGGCAGATAAGTAGTTGAAAGAAGTAAAAACATTATTAACCCTTAAAAATGCGTATATTATAGAGAGCATAAAAGACAGGTTTATACGCAATTTTAAACATTAACAATTATGTCAAAACAAGTAAAATATAACGTTGAAGCTCGTGATGCTTTAAAAAGAGGCGTTGACATTTTAGCCAACGCAGTAAAAGTAACTTTGGGTCCTAAAGGACGTAACGTAATTATAGAAAAGAAATTTGGTTCTCCAGCAATCACTAAAGATGGGGTTACTGTAGCCAAAGAAATTGATTTAAAGGATGCCCTTGAAAACATGGGAGCACAAATGGTTAAAGAGGTTGCCTCTAAAACAGCTGATCAAGCTGGTGATGGTACAACCACCGCAACTGTTTTAGCGCAAGCTATCGTAACAGCAGGTATCAAAAACGTCGCTGCCGGTGCTAATCCAATGGATTTAAAACGTGGTATTGATAAAGCTGTAGCCTCTGTAGTTAAAAGCTTGAAGACGCAATCGCAAACTGTTGGCGAGGATAACAGTAAAATACAACAAGTAGCTACCATTTCGGCAAACAATGATGAAATAATCGGTGCTTTAATTGCCGAAGCGATGGAGAAAGTTGGTAAAGACGGCGTAATTACTGTTGAAGAAGCCAAAGGTACCGAAACAGAAGTAAAAACTGTTGAAGGTATGCAATTTGATCGTGGTTATCTATCGGCCTATTTTGTTACCAACACAGATAAAATGGAAGCCGAATTAGAAAACCCTTACATATTGATCTACGACAAAAAGATCAGTAATATGAAGGAATTGCTTCCAATTTTAGAAAAGCAAGTTCAAACTGGCAAACCGCTATTAATTATAGCAGAAGATCTAGATGGCGAAGCACTTTCTACTTTAGTGGTAAATAAAATACGTGGCGCGCTGAAAGTTGCTGCTGTTAAAGCTCCAGGTTTCGGAGATCGCCGTAAAGCCATGCTGGAAGATATCGCTATCCTAACCGGTGGTACGGTAATTTCTGAAGAAAGAGGCTTTAAATTAGAAAATGCAGAGCTTTCTTACTTAGGGCAAGCAGAGAAAGTTGTGATAGATAAGGATAACACAACCTTAATTAATGGCGCTGGCGAGAGTGAGCAAATCAAAGCTCGTGTAAGCCAAATTAAAGCTCAAATTGAAACTACTACGTCTGACTATGATCGCGAAAAATTGCAAGAGCGTTTAGCGAAATTGGCTGGCGGTGTTGCGGTACTTTACGTTGGTGCTGCTACCGAAGTAGAAATGAAAGAGAAAAAAGACCGTGTAGACGATGCTTTACATGCAACCCGCGCAGCTGTTGAAGAAGGTATAGTTGCCGGCGGTGGTGTTGCTTTCATCCGTGCTATTGAAGCTCTTGAAAACCTTAAAGGTGATCATGAAGATGAAACAACAGGCATCAACATCATCAAACGTGCTATAGAAGAGCCTTTACGCACGATCTGTAATAATGCAGGTATTGAAGGTTCAATCGTAGTACAGAGAGTAAAAGAAGGAAGTGCAGACTTTGGATACAATGCACGTTTTGATCGCTACGAGAATTTAATTGGCGCGGGCGTAATTGACCCTACTAAAGTATCACGCGTTGCTTTAGAAAATGCAGCTTCGATTGCTTCTATGCTATTAACTACAGAATGTATCTTAGCAGATGAGCCTGAAGACGAAAAAGCAGGTGCCGGTGCTCCTCCTATGGGTGGTGGCATGGGCGGAATGATGTAATATTAAATCATTTCCCAAATAACACTAAAGAAAGCCGTTGTTCAAGTATGAACAACGGCTTTCTTGTTCCAATACAAAGTAAAGTGTTACAATCTTTAACTTCTAGGCTTATTAATAGGTTTCACTATCAGGTGGGATTCCAAAATTATAATCAGCACCTTTCCTTTTTACCCTAGTATTTTTTTTCTGTGGAGCCTTTTTTATCCAAGATGTAATTCCATCTATTACACTAACCAATCGTTCCTTATTAAAAAAACCCGCGGCTTGAGTAGAAAGCAAGCCCATCAATATTCGTTTAATATAACCGGCTTTTCGAAAAAAAACACGGTTAACCAGAAAGGGCAAACCAATTTTTAGGCTTTTTGTTAGCCAATCTTCATGAAAGCCCGTTCCACCTGCTCCAACCTTATTAAATATATTGGCGCTACCCGGAAGAAAGGAAAATATATTCTGAAAGAAATGTATGGGCTTATTTACCTTTTCTTTCAGTATGTCCATCTGAAACTGCAGATACGATTCTTGTTCAACTTTTAAATTCTTAAGCCGGGCAATTTCTGCTTGCAATTCTGCTATGTTGGAAATTTTATTCATCGTCATCATCATCATTATGTAAACGCATAAAAATGCGGACACAAATATCCGTTAATAGTTTCTTTATGGCCTTCCGCAACATAGCCACCAGCAATATGAGTAATACAAAAAACAAACCCGTAATTGCAAAGCCCATTGCATAGCTTTTGAACAACTCTCCTATATAGAATGCCAAGGCCATACTTAAGTAAAACACAACAAAAAACGCAAAAAGGAGACTGATTATACTGACGGCCATCCCCGGTATTATTTTGGAGATGCGCCTCACAAATTTTAAATAAGCTAAATTGGTATAATTTTCTACATATTCTTTTAGCTTTTGTATAACGCCTTTAATTGAAAATTTATTTTGATCTTCCATAGACAGTATTTTTCCAGTATCCGATATGGCAACAAAGAATTTTACGCCGCCATATCGGACTGGGATTATATTCAAGCATGTTCTTCTATAGCTTCTTCAATTTCGGCCTCACCCTTGCTTACCTTTGACTTAACGGTAGCAACCAATCGTTCTTTGAGATCGTTAAACTGTTCTACTTGCTCTGCTGTACGCTCTTTAATAGCATCACCTAAGTCTTTCAGTGAATCGCTAAGTTTATCACGAGTATCAGAGCCTTTTTCAGGAGCAAATAAAATTCCTAGAGCCGCGCCGGCGGCTAACCCTGCTAATAAAGCAGCTACAACTTTTCCGTTATCGTTCATGACTTAAAAATTAAATATTAGTTATCAATTAAAATAAAAGCTCGGCAATGCGACCCTTTATAAATACAAAATTATACTGCAAACTGTTTGCCAATTCCCAAAGTAAAAAATAAAAAGGAAAAATCATACTGCTTAAGGCGGAAATTTAGTCTGTTTCGAAATTAGGTGCCCGCCGCTCAAGGAATGCATTGATGCCCTCCTTAAAATCCCGCGTTCCAAAACATTTTGAAAATTCGTCCATTTCAACATCAAAGCCCTCGGAGCCACCAATAGACGAGGCATTGATTGCACGAATCGCAGCCGCAACTGCTTTTGGCGATCGTTGTATAATCTGCTCCATTAATTCCTCAGCCTTTGCGATAACCTCATCAGCAGGAACCACGTGATTAACTAAGCCAATCTGTAAAGCCTTTTCGGCATTGATCATATCCCCCGTCAGAATCATTTCCATTGCATTCGCTCTTCCTACCAACTGTGTTAACCGTTGAGTTCCACCGTAGCCCGGTATAAGGCCTAAAGACACCTCTGGCAAACCTAATCGAGCAGTATGACTGGCTATTCTGATGTGACATGCCATAGCCAATTCCAGGCCACCGCCCAAAGCAAAGCCATTTATAGCTGCTATAACTGGCTTTTCAGCATAATACACCAGATCAAACACCTTAATCCGCCCCTCCCTAGCCAAATCATAGCCACCTTCTTCGTCAAGAGCAGAAAACTCCCTAATATCTGCCCCGGCAACAAAAGCCTTTTCTCCTGCTCCGGTAATAATAACACCCTTAACCTCGATATTTTGTAGTCCCGCTGTTAATGCGTGGTTTAGTTCTTTCAATGTATCTTTATTTAACGCATTGCGTTTGGTTTCCCGATTGATGGTGAGGTACATTACCCCCTTCTCCAATTTAGTCAGCAAATATTGATATGCCATAGTGGTATTTAATTTTAGTTCTAAACAATTGAACGAATAAATGTTTTGAGAAAGTATTAAATTTTAGCGAACTAAGCGTTCTTATTAATGTATCTTATGTGTAAAAAATTAAGAGCAAATCCCACCTATTTCCTCATTAGTACCGAAAAAATAAACTTAAATTATCACAATAGTTAAAATATTTCTTAAAACAACTAATTTTAGCTAAATAATTCTTATTTTTGCAACGCAATATTTTATAATAGAAAACGTTTTTGGAGAGTATATAAACAGCTGTCTTTTAAACAAATAAATTTAAGCGCCTATGAAGTTAAGTAAAAGCATGGTATTGCCAAGCATCGTATTTTTGTTCTTAGCAATTACTATCTGTATGGGCTGGCGTTCAATTAATGCAGCTCACGCAGTACCTAACACATCAAATAAGAAAAAAATCAAACACACCGAACGCTCTATTTTATCTTATCAATGTGAATCAACCTACCAGCAAATTAAACAATTTGCCCCAACATTAGACAGCAATGTGTTTAAACAGGCTTATGTAGGTTACTTAAATTTACGTGAACAAGGTAAAACCCATTCGTCAATTATCAGCATAGCTGATCTCAGTATACGCAGTAATCAACCTAGACTATGGATAATTGATTTAGCGCAAGACAGTGTCCTATTAAATACTTTTGTTGCTCACGGCCGTGGTAGTGGATTAGTGGAAGCAAAAACTTTTTCCAACCGCCCTAACTCAAACCAAAGCAGTCTGGGATTCTATCTTACAGGAGAAACGTACCAAGGCAAACACGGGAGATCGCTCCGATTAGATGGTTTGGATAAAGATTTCAATACCAACGCACGGTCAAGGGGAATCGTTTTACATGGTGCCTGGTACGTGGGGCCAAATATATTAAAGGGGCAAGATCGAATGGGAGTAAGTCAAGGTTGTCCTGCCGTAGCAGAAGTGTTAAAAGACAAAATTATCAACTTGATAAAAGATCAGTCTGTTTTGTATATACATGGCCAATCTACTACCTATCACTCGGCATTGCTCAACGAGCAAGTAGCGACTGATAATCTCATGGCATCTATGGAAACAGCAGACATGCCTTCAGACTCAGCAGCGCTGCACGAACGAGGCGATTTACTTTAATAAGCGGTATAAAACCGAGTCTAACCCATAGACATCTGGATAAAAGGTTAAATCGCCCGATTCATTAGTGGCACAAGTCATATAATCTAAAATGACTTGAGGTTGAGGTTTAAGGCTAATAGTTTTAGCCACAGGATCTTCGCTTCCCATTTCTTCCTTAATGATCTCGTATTTCTCTCCGTCGCCAAACAGTGCATGGGCCAAATCCAATGGTTTTTCTACTCGTACACAGCCATGGCTCGCAGCACGCATTTTCCTCCCAAAAACCATTTTGGCCGGCGTATCATGCAAATAAACACTACTGCCATTATTGAATAAAAACTTTATTAACCCAAGCGAGTTTGCGTTTCCGGGTCGCTGTTTAAAGCTGTAGGGTAAATTAGCTGCGTCATATCCACTCCAATCAATACTATCTGCATCCGGTACTTTCTTGCCCTTATAATACACGTCTATTCCATGGTTGGATAAGTAGAATTTATCGGCCTTTGCCTGCACCAAAATCTCCTGCTTGGCAATGCTTGTCGGTATATTCCAGATAGGATTAACCTGTACGCTGTGAATTCTACTCGTTAGTACAGGCGTCTCATGTCCGCCCACCTCCCCAACTACAACCTTCATATCACTTAGCTTTTCTCCGTTTTTTATGATGCTTAATTGATAAGCCGGGATATTAACATATACCAAGCAGCTGCTATCTCTTTTAAACTTCCAACGAAGTCTTTCTAAATTGGCCAATAAAGCAGGCAATTGCCCTCCTTCTCGCTTCGCCAATGTATTTTGCATCTGCTTATAAAGAGAATCTTTAGGTTGTATACTATCTAAATAGGTAATTAGATCTTTGGTTGAGAGCACCTTGCTAAACTGTACACTATCTGGTCGGCTTACTGCAATATAATAACGAGATAACGACTTTCTTGGATTTATCTGCCCATATTGTAGCGCGAAACTGTATCTCGTGAGCGCTTCCGCAAATAATAATTCGGCTGTTATAATATGCTCGTATGCTGCCTTTGTGGTATTAATAACGTCTTTATCTGCAAGTACCTGAAGTGACTTTTTAAGCCCCTCCAAGTGGTACCCCTTAATAGAAAGCCCATGTTCGCCTATCTTAGCTAATACGCCAACAAACTGAAATAAAGATGAGTCGGCATAAAAGCGACTTAACAGCACTGGTGTATAACCTTGCGATGCATAAAAGCTTTTTAAATATTGAGGGTTTTTAAAGGTCGATTGGTGTGCTTGGAAGTATGTTTTAAATGCATTAGCTAAAGAATCAGCGTCAAGCTGTTGATATAGGCTATTCTTGGTTTGTTTATACAGCGTGTTGCCTATGGGTGTATTCGATTTGGTACACCCCGCCCAAACAACTACAATTAGTAAAAATGCAAAGCCAAAGAGCCTAAAGCGCGATAAATCTCTATTCATATATCCCAATCCCTATTACGATCTCCTATTATTGATTCTATATGATAATATCAAGGCATAAACTATGCCGATTATTGAGCGGGGTTTTCTGGTAAGACACAGATTCCAATATCGCTTATCCCCTTTAGCGGGTTATCGCGCATATTCTGTTCTATTTTAAACTGATAAATTCCCGTATCCGGAAAATGGTAGTTTTTGTGATAAGCAATTTGATAACTATAAAGACTACCCACCCCTTTACCTAACCATCTTCCATCTTTATCAGCCACTTTCAGTTCAATTCGCTTCGTTGCCGTTGCCGAAGTATGTGGATTGGTTTGATGAATTAAGAGAAACAGGTTCGCGTACTTATAATCCGCACTTAGGCGTACATTCACTTTAAGTCTATAAGCTACTTCTTTATCAAGCACCTTAACCTCAAAAGAAGGTATAAAATTGTAGTTCCAAAGCCGATTCGGAACAGGTTTGAATTCGTCTATAATTGCCTCATCGTTACAGGATGACAATAAAGCCATGATCACTAATAAGCTCACACTAATGAATCGCCATCTTAATTTGCTATTCGATTTATGCCTGATCACCATTTGTAGTGTTTCCGTCTTTATTTGCTCCTCTTTTACCTCTGTACCGTTTACGGCTATTCTTTTGCTTCTGCTGGCTGCCGGCATTCGTAGTGCCACCTTTAACTGCCGCTCTCTCCTCTTTTGGAGATTTATTATCCGTTTTTACCGTAGGTTTGCTTGGAGCAACATTATTTTCAGACGCCTGTTGCTTATTTTTATTTCGCTTACGAGCTGGAGAGCGCTTTTTCTTTTTATTTTTATCATCTAAACGAGTTAAACTATCCTGCCCAACCACGTTTTCATAGTCATAGGCTACGGGTTTAGTCACCTCTATTTCCTGCTTAACCTCAATCAGCTCCTCAGGCTTAAGCCCTTCTTTATTACCTTCGGCAATTTGCTTCACCTGCTCAATTTCCAAAGGAATCCAATTTTCATCCCCTTGATAGGAAAACCACATAATTTTCTTGAAAATATCGGTTTTTTGCCAACGTGCGATTCCCCTTTTAGTCTCCAATCGATCAATATCACTGGGAATATCCTTTAAAGCATCCATATAAGTATCGAGCTCATAATTTAGACAGCACTTCAATTTACCGCATTGGCCAGCTAACTTCAGGGTATTTAATGATAAATTTTGATATCGTGCAGCAGCCGTAGAAACTGTTTTAAAATCAGTCAGCCAGGTAGAACAGCATAACTCCCTACCACACGAACCGATCCCGCCTAAGCGGCTTGCTTCTTGCCTCATGCCTATTTGCCGCATTTCAATCCTAATGCGGAAAGCTTCAGCCATTTTCTTAATAAGCTCCCGAAAATCTACTCTCCCTTCTGCCGTGTAATAAAAGGTTGCTTTTGTTTTATCACCCTGATAATCTACATCGCTTAATTTCATCGAAAGGCCCAGATCCAATGCCAGCTTTCGTGCACGGTGCATTGTCTCCCATTCTAGGTCTTTTGCTGCCTGATATTTATCCATATCATTTTGCGAGGCCTTTCTGAAAATCTTTTTATCTACGTTTTCCGCACTTACTTTATTCTTCTTCAGCTGCAAGCGTACTAACTCCCCTGTTAACGATACAAACCCAATATCATAGCCCCCTGTTGTCGTTTCCACCACCACAGGCTCTCCCATCTCCAGGTAAATATTATCCGGATTATTATAAAAATCTTTTCTTGATCCTTTAAAACGTACTTCTACGGTATTGAAAGGTATATAATTTGCTGGCAGATCCATGTGGCTCAGCCAGTCGTAAACATCCAATTTATTACATCCGTTGGTCATGCATGAACCATTATTCTGGCAACCTGCAGGAGCACAACCTCCACCGGATGAGCAACTATCGCATCCCATATTCTATATATATTGAGTCCCAAAAAAATCGGGAACGTTTAGTGTTTAAATAATAAAACTAATTGCAAAGATACATCTAAAAATAAAATTTTAGGATTTGCATTTCGTTCAATATAATAACTTGTTTTTTCAAAAATGGCCACACCTGCCTCCAGTTTCTCTGTAGTATAGAGCGGACTAAATTTCTCTACAAACAGTAGCTCTGCTTCCGGTAAATGCACCAAATGTTTTGCGCCAGCTTTAAAAAGAATTACATCGCGCATAATTTGAATAGCGTAAAGTAAGAAACTTTTTTGGTTTTCACGGCCAAGTTTCGACAATTCTTCATCCACCAAACTCAAAATATCGAGCACTTTAGCACCAAAACAAAGCCGCAGCCACTGTACGAAGAGGTCAAAGTAATTATTCCCCTCATCAACAAGGTGCGCCAATACCTGTTGCATATTCCCCGAGCTAATATAAGCAAGCTGATTTGCCTTTGTTTCTGTAAGCCCCTTTTCTGTTACTAAATAGTCTGTAAGGCTTTGTTTGTCTATCGCGTTGATTTTAACCAGCTGTGTGCGGGAGATAATCGTATTTAACAATTGATCTTGATTCTGCGTAACCAATAGAAATACTGTTCTTGCGGGAGGTTCTTCAATTAATTTCAGCAAAGTGTTGCCCTCTTTATCCAGAAACTCCGGCAGCCACATAATCAACACTTTATAGGTGGCTTCAAAAGCCTTGAGGCTTAATTTCTGTATAATATGATGGCATTCTGCAATATTGATATTTGCCTGTTTGTTTCCTGCATCTAAACTGTTGCGCCAACTATCCAAATTTAAATAAGGATCTTTTAAGAAGCTGCTGCGCCACTGTTCAATAAATGTAGTTGCTGTATCTTCTTTATGTGCTGCAAAGAAAGGATAGGAAAAATGGAGATCGGGGTGAATGAGCTTTCCATATTTTCTGCAGGAACTACAAATTCCGCAGCTATCATTTTCCAATTTATTTTCACAATTAATATACTGTGCATAAGCCAATGCTAAAGGCAAGCTACCACTCCCTTCAGGTCCTAAAAAAAGCTGCGCATGGCTCACCCTATTCTCTTTAACCGTACCGATTAACTGTTCTTTTACCTTTGCCTGACCTATAATGTCTTTGAATTGCATCTTTTAGTTATGAGTTATTAGTTGCGAGATGCGAGTTTTACGTATCTTTGTTTCTTATAAGCATCAAAAATAACAATTTATGCGGATAATGGCGTTTGATTATGGAACGAAACGAATTGGTATAGCTGTGACCGATCCGTTGCAGCTTATTGCAACCGCCTTAACAACCATTCATCCCAAAGACATATTAACCTACCTAAACAATTATCTGCTTACCGAACAAATAGAAAAATTCGTGATAGGTATGCCAAAACAACTGGATGGCACAGATTCTCAATCGGCTATGCACGTAAAAGGCTTTATCCGCCAAATAAAAAAGAAATTCCCACAAATCCCTGTAGATACTATTGACGAGCGCTTCACCTCTAAAATGGCCTCCGCAAGCATTGCACAAAGCGGCCTTAAGAAATCTAAGCGGCAAGAAAAAGGATTAATAGATAGTGTATCTGCCGTAATTTTGTTACAGGATTATATGAGAACGGTTAAGTTTTGAGTGGGGAAATGGTTAAGTTTTGAGTAGGGGAATTAGTTGAGTTTGCATATAAAAACATTTTATCTAAGTTTCATCAAATAATTGTTTTTTATTAGGCCGATGAGAGATCGATAAAGTCTTTTTGATATGCCTTTGTAATTTGCATATAAAAACATTTTATCTAAGTTTGCTATATGGAGATATTGGATAACGCCTTAAGCGCTTACCTGAGTAATACATGTGATGAGGAGCCAACTCTTTTACAAAAAATAGACCGGGAAACCCACCTTAAGGAGACTATGCCACATATGCTTTCGGGCCACTATCAGGGCCGCCTGTTAAGCCTATTATGCCAACTAGTTTCACCCAGGCGCGTCTTGGAGATTGGCACTTTTACCGGCTATGCCAGTATTTGTCTTGCGGAAGGCTTGGCTAACGATGGCCTGTTACATACTATCGATATAAATGCTGAAGTCCAAGAGCGTGTACAAGCATATTTTGATGCCTCGGGATATGCCAACAAAATAAATTACCATATCGGAGAAGCCTTGGCCATTATTCCCACATTAGATGAAGTATTTGACCTTGTGTTTATAGACGCTGATAAGAAGAATAACCTGAATTATTATGAACTTGTTTTGGAGAAAGTTCGTCCCGGAGGACTGATTTTAATTGATAATGTGCTCTGGAAAGGAAAAGTAACTGTTAATTCAGCCGATAGGCAAACAGAACAGATTATAAACCTTAACAAATTTATTACTAACGACAAGCGCGTACAAAAACTTATTTTGCCCATTCGCGACGGAATATTCATTATAAGAAAGCGTTAAAATGAAACCTTCTCTAATTACATTCTTATGTCTGCTGTTGTTTAACCAATATAGCTCAGGCCAAAACACTGCGCAAGAATACATCGAGGCCCATAAAGAATGGGCTATCGATGCCATGCATGAATATGGTATTCCGGCCAGTGTAATCCTTGCTATTGCCATGCATGAAAGCGCTAATGGCAGCAGTAAAGTGGCCATCTACCTGAATAACCACTTTGGCATAAGGGGTCAAAATAATAGCAAACAAATCCGTTCGTCTTATAAAGGCTATGCAAACATTAAAGATTCCTATAACGACTTCATCAATTATTTAAAAACAGGTAAAAAATTTAGCGTACTATTCGGCAAATATCCTTCCTATGATTACCATTCTTGGGCTTATGGAATTATGCGAGGCGGGTACGCAAGCAGTAGAACATGGGCGGCACATATCATTGCGCTGATAAAAAAACATGAATTGTTCACCTTGGATGAAAGGCCGGAGGGCTATGTCGAACCTGTAGTGTCAACTCCCCTAACAACGAGTTCGGTAGCGCAAACCACGCATACTGTTAAAAAGGGAGATACACTAGGCGCTATAGCCAAACGTTATAAAACCACCATAAAAGGACTTAAAGTAAAAAACGGCCTATCAACCGATAAGTTAAAAGTTGGCCAGCGCCTAAAAATCTGATTTTATTAAAAATATATATGTACCAGAATCGATCAAAATTATCCTTATCTTTATTATGTTACGGGGGGTTAGCTTTACTTTGTAGTATTTTTTTATCATCCTGTTTACCCAAACAAAAAGTATTACAAAGTAATAAATCAAAACAGCTAGGACAGTACCCAGGCGCCAACTCTTCCAATGCCAACAGCAGACCAATAAATAAGCCCATCGCCATCAGCGCCTCCGCACAGGAATATATTAGCCGGTATCAAACTATTGCTATCCAAGAAATGAACACTTATGGCATTCCGGCCAGTATTACCTTAGCCCAAGGCCTGCTAGAGTCTGCCAACGGCAACAGCGCACTGGCAAGGGAAGCGAATAATCATTTTGGCATTAAATGCACTTCCGATTGGAAAGGCAAGTCTTTTTTAATGGATGACGACCGGAGAGATGACTGCTTCCGGGTTTATAATTCTCCGGAAGATTCCTTCAGAGATCATTCTGAATTTTTACTGAGAAAGCGGTATGCCGCTTTATTCGAGCTGAATAAAGATGATTATACCGGCTGGGCAAAAGGGTTGAAACAAGCAGGCTATGCCACAAACCCTCGCTATGCCGAATTATTGGTTGACCTTATCGAGCGCTATGGGCTATATGAATTCGATAAGGGAGAAAAAGCACCGGAAAAAATTAACCGGGAAGAACGTGTATCTACCGAGATTGCCGACAATACTCCCAAAGAGCCTCAAAAAGCGGCGGCAAAACCTCCCATAGAGATGAAAATACATGAAGTAAAACAAGGCGATACCCTTTTCAATATTAGCAAGCGCTATGGACTTACAACAGATGAGTTAAAAAATCTCAACAGCCTGGAAGACGATCAATTGGTACTCGGACAATTGCTCCTGGTATCTAAATGAGTTGACCCATTGTGTTAAAAAGTGCAAAATATCTTTTAATGCCATAAGCCTTTATATATCTTTGTTAGCTTGAAAAGCCTCGTCATAATAATTACCTTTCTGTTTATACAGATCATTTTTGTCCAAGCACAAGAGAAGGAAGGCATTGTCTTTGATAATTACACGAAACAGCGTATCGCTCGTGTATATATTTATAATACCGCAAATGATGAAATGAAATACAATGATAAGCGAGGCGAATTTTCTATCAAGGCCAATCTTGGCGATACGCTCATTGCGCTCGTTAAAGGTTATCATGCAGACACCTTGATTGTTAAAAAAGATCCCGTTATTGTTTTTCGTCTTAACCGGGCTACCATTTGGCTAAATGAGGTAAGTATTATGGCCAAAAGATCGCCCGCAGAAATATTAGACGAACGGAAAAGAGATTTTAACACGGCCTACAGTCTTGGAAATCCTGGCAGCATTTTATCTACTGGGCCTAGCGGCGCAGGCTTAAGCATTAGTGCTATTTATTCGCTTCTCAGCCGGCAAGGCAAAAACGCACGCTTTCTTCAAGAGCTTATTCAGCGGGAGTATGAAAATAATGTTATCGATTCCCGTTTTACCCAAGCAGTCGTTAAGCGCCTAACCAACCTGAGTGGAGTCGCACTGGATGATTTTATGCAGCAATACCGCCCATCTTATCATTTTATAATGCAAGCCAATGAATATGAGTTGGGTAAGTACATCCAATCGTCTTATAATATGTATCGTAAAAATCCAGCGGCATACCGCCTGCAAGCCTTGCCTAGCATTACCCCCAAAAAGGAAGAAGTTAAAATAGAACGGCTTAACAATGATTAAGGCATTATTCTTGCTTAGTACAAACAAAAAAAGCTGCTACATAAAATAAAAAGGAGATAAACAGTAATTAATTACATTATAAAGCCAACTTTAGCTAAGTTTGTAGTTTAGTTGTGCCCCATTAACGTAAGCAGTTATACGGCGTTTCTAAGGTTAAATACTAAAATTATTCAGATGGACATACGACATTTACTTGTTGCATTTTTTTTAATGGGCTCCTTTGTTACGCTTAAGGCCCAAAATCAAGATTTAAATGAATTAAGGCAGGTTCCCTCAAAAAATAGCTTGCCCGTTAGAGCCCCAAAACTCTCCATACATGATGTAGCCATCCAGGATCCTAACCTCAACCTTAAGATCAATTATTGGCGAAATTGGACAACCTTGGGCATCAATGCCAATCAAGCATCTTTTAGCGATAACTGGCAGAATGGTGGGGTAAACTCTATCGCCTTAGGTGCATCCTTTAATACGAAGTTTGACTACACCAGAGAGAATAAAAACTTCACCTCGGAGCTTGATATGAAGTACGGCAAGATGAAGAATAAAGATCAGTTACCGCGTAAAGCAAACGACCGTATTCTTTGGGATAATAAATATGCTATCAAATTTGCTAAAAAATGGTCGTTCTTTGCTTCCTTAACTTTTGAATCGCAGTTTGACAAAGGTTTTTCCTATCAAACAATAAATGGTAAAGACACCATTAATCAACGTATATCCAATTTTTTAGCACCTGGGTATTTAACAGAATCTATCGGTTTGGAAGTACAACCTTTTACCGGTTTCTCCATTCGGTTTGGTACCGGTACTGCCCGGCAAACATTCGTAATGGATGATAGAGTTTTATATCCCGATGATGCCACGCTTAATGATCCGGAAAAATTAGCAAATTACAAACGCTTCGGCGTTGATTGGCCCGAAACTTTCCGCAACGAACTCGCCTTCCAGATCGTAGCCAATTTAGATCGAAATTTGAGCGAGAACATCAATATCAAAGCTCGTTATGCATTCTTCGCTAATTATGGCGAATGGGGTGATGCCAGTCATCGTTTAGATGCAACATTAACCGCTCGGGTTTCGCGGGTAATCAGTGTTACCCTTAATGGTATTGCCTTATATGACCCTTTACAATTTAAGGATAACGATGCTTATGATGGCAAAATTTTGCAAACCTCGCAATCGCTTGCCATCGGATTGTTATATAAATTCCCAAGGTAGTTTATATGTTCAAACGGCCCCTATACTTCGTTTATATTGTTGCCCTGCTATTATTAGTGAATAGCTGCGCATCAAAAAAGCCATTTGCCGAAACCAATAAAATTTATGAAAAGCAGGTTGACGAACTAGCCGAAGTAATTAAACAACCCTTGCCTTCACCTCAACCGATGGCCGCAACTAATGGATTTATCCCCGGCGCGGAAGGCCAACGGAAAGATCTGGAATGGGTAGGTACCGTAAATTTTGGTATGCGCAAACCCAATTTTGTTATTATTCACCATACCGCACAAGACAGTATCCAACAAACCTTAAGAACGTTTACCTTGGCCCGTACGCAAGTAAGTGCACATTACGTAATCGATAAGGAGGGCAAAGTATACCAAATGCTAAACGATTACTTGAGGGCTTGGCATGCAGGCAACAGTCGCTGGGGTACCGTAACCGATTTAAATTCGGTATCTATTGGGATAGAAATGGATAATAATGGTATCGAACCTTATACAGAAGCTCAGGTAAGCAATTTATTGAGTTTATTAGATACGTTAAAGACAAACTACAACATACCTACAGAAAATTTTATAGGCCATGGCGATATCGCTCCAGGTAGAAAGGTAGACCCAGGTATTAATTTTCCTTGGAAAAAACTAGCAGATAAGGGCTTCGGTTTGTGGTATGCAGATTCACTGCAAAGCGCCCCCACCTCTTTTAATCCTATGGATGGCTTACGTATCTTAGGCTATGATACAAGAAATGCCTCAGATGCTATTAAAGCATTTAAGAGGCATTTTATTCAAACTGAGGTCACTGAAGAATGGACTCCCTTTGCCCTCGATGTACTTTACGATCTCTATCTAAAGAAAATCGGCTTATAGCAGCGCTATAGTCTTAGTTACCTTTTTGTGTTTCTTTGGCCCAGGTATCGCGAAGCCCTACTGTCCGGTTAAATACCAAACGTTCAGGTGTTGAGCGTTCGTCTAAAGAAAAGTATCCTTTTCTGATAAACTGATAGCCCTTACCTTGCACTGCATTTAGCAAATCGGGTTCGATATAAACCTGATCCAGTATTTGCAAACTTTCAGGATTAAGCGAGTCTTTAAAATCGCCATCCGTGGCCAATGGATTTTCCAACTTAAATAAGCGATCGTACAACCTTACTTCGGCAACCTTAGCATGCGGAATGCTTACCCAGTGGATTGTACCTTTTACTTTCATTCCACTGGTATCTTCCCCACTTTTAGAATTGGGTATATAAGTACAGCGAATTTCCGTTACTTTACCGGCATCATCCTTCATAAAATCATCACAGGTAATGATATAAGCATTTTTTAGGCGTACACTGAGCCCTGGCCCTAAACGGAAAAACTTTTTCGGCGCATTTTCCATAAAGTCTTCCCGCTCAATCCACAATTCCCTACTAAATGGAATAGTACGGCCGCCTTCACCACCCTCTACTTCTGGGTTATTCTCGCCATACAACAATTCTTCATCACCTTCCGGATAATTGGTTATCACCAACTTCACCGGATCAAGTACGGCCATTCTGCGCCAAGCGGTCTTATTTAAATCTTCCCTTATACAGAATTCAAGCAAACCAACGTCAATCACATTTTCACGCTTAGCTACTCCGATACGCTCGCAAAAATTACGGATACTCGCCGGTGTATATCCCCTTCTGCGTAGTCCACTAATGGTAGGCATACGCGGATCATCCCATCCTTCCACATGCTTTTCGTTCACCAATTGCAATAAACGCCTTTTACTCATAACGGTATAGGTCATGTTTAAACGCGCAAATTCATATTGTTTCGATGGGAAGATACCTATATTTTCAATCAGCCAATCATATAAAGCCCTGTGCGGCACAAATTCCAAGGTACAGACTGAGTGGGTTATCTTTTCTATCGCATCACTTTGCCCATGCGCAAAGTCATACATCGGATAAATACACCATCTATCGCCAGTACGATGATGATGTGCGTGCTTTATCCGATATAACAACGGGTCGCGCATATGCATATTAGGATTTGCCAAATCGATTTTTGCCCTTAGCACCTTACTTCCATCAGGATATTTACCAGCCTTCATATCGGCAAACAAACGAAGATTCTCCTCTATCGAACGGCTTCTATAGGCAGTAGGTACGCCAGGTTCCGTCGGCGTGCCTTTACTGGCAGCAATTTCTTCTGCTGTACTATCATCCACATAGGCCAAGCCCTTTTCGATTAGCAAAACAGCATAATCATAAAGGAGATCAAAATAATTAGACGTATACAGTTCATCGGCCCACTCAAAACCCAGCCATTTAATATCATGTTTAATATTTTCAACGTATTCAACACTTTCTGTTACCGGATTGGTATCGTCAAAACGTAGATTTGTTTTGCCTTTATACTTTTGTGCCAATCCAAAATTTAAGCAGATTGATTTTGCATGGCCTATATGCAAATAGCCATTAGGTTCGGGGGGAAAACGTGTTAAAACACGTCCGTCATTTTTTCCCTTCCGTATATCTTCTTCAATAATTTCCTCCAGGAAATTCAATGATCTCTCTTCGTTCATAAGATGCAAACTTAGATAAAAGTTTTGATATGTAAATTACAAGGGCATATCAAAACTTTTCATAGGCCTTTAAAATGCAGTGATGAAATAGGATAAGCAAGTTCTTAGCGGACGCCCATACAATATTCGGTTTTACTTTATTGCTGATTGCCAAATAAAAAAGAAGGTTTTTCTTTACTTTCTTTCCCCGCGAAAGAAAGTATCAAAGAACTTAGCGAAGCGTTCTCATGAATGCCTTTGAAAATAAATGCAATATGAATAAAGCTCCCGCTGTACCCAGCAGCTACAACGGTAGTGCATCCCATTGCATACCGCTACCGGCTAAGGCGGTTTTTGAGCAGAACGAAGGGGTGTTGCGGACAGGTATAACCGTTCCGATTACAGAAGTGGCCTAGGCGCTGGAAGAATGAGCGGTGGCCTAAACGGCCTTGGAGGATACGACAGCAGCGAGCAGCAAAGCATTGGTAGAATCATTCATTTTGTTTTATCCAAGCGGATTGAGGAAGTGAAACGGCTCCAATACGCGCTATAGATGCTTTGCAAACAGATGCAACGTAACCTACACAAGCCTTGATTTTGCTCAACTTTTATCAAGAAAAGTTGATTAATAAAAACCTTCCTTTATAATCAACAACTCACCAAAAAGAAATAGCGTTTCCACAATCCACTCCAAATTTACGGTTGGCCCCATGGCATTTAGCTAAATATCTTGATCGGCAAACTATAAATGGCTCTAGAAAAGATTTTGTAATGCTATTAAAGCAAAAAGGCTGCCCCTTGTTAAGAGCAGCCTTTATACGATTTATATTATTACTATCTTAGATAACTTTAACATTTACCGCATTTAAGCCTTTTTTTCCGTGTTCTACTTCGTAAGAAACGTTGTCGTTCTCACGGATAGAATCGATAAGTCCTGATGAATGAACGAAGATATCGCCGCCACCAGCATTAGGAACTATGAAACCGAAACCTTTGGTTTCATTAAAGAATTTTACTACTCCTTCTTGCATTGTATTATATTGAATTTATTAATAATTGAATCAAAGGTAAGCATATTAAATTTAGAAATACACATATCCTCTCTTATTTAAGATAAAATAATTGAAAATCACCTTCTTGGCCCTCTATTTTGTTGTCTATCTGTGCTGAAACGCCTTTTATTTGCCCTTTGCCCTGTAGCACTTTTTTCACTTTTGTTCTGTAACGGCTTCTTAGGTAAGGGCACGGCTACAAAAGTATCTCGCACAGGGTACGGATGGTCATTTATTACCGGTATAGTTTGCTTAATTAAGTTACTGATATCCTGAAGATAGGGACGTTCGTCCACGTCGCAAAACGACAATGCCTGACCACTAGCGCCAGCCCTTCCAGTTCTTCCTATTCGGTGCACATAGGTTTCTGGCTCATTGGGTAAATCAAAGTTCACCACATACTTAAGCTCATCTACATCAATGCCTCTAGCAGCAATATCTGTAGCAATCAAAATTTTAAGTTTGCCCGCTTTAAAATCACCCAACGCCTTTTGCCGCGCATTTTGCGATTTATTGCCATGAAT
>Ga0182736_1000544_pt1 | contig 55111 bp, 44 predicted proteins | sample eDN5th30CKraftBY_FD_128882 | JGI IMG/M metagenome (GOLD analysis project Ga0182736, IMG submission 128882) | Enriched backyard soil microbial communities from Emeryville, California, USA - eDNA 5th pass 30_C Kraft BY (version 2) (version 2) | ecosystem: Environmental > Terrestrial > Soil >... | reverse complement strand
GTATTGTCCCAGTGAAGGGAATGACAGAGGCGTCAACATGGGCTTCGCCCTCCTTTCGGAAGGTCATGGAATGCAAATTGCAAACCATACTTTTTAACAAACTACAGGTTTTGACCGACACTCGTTTTATGTTTTATATTCCACCAGAATTGGATGCGCGGCGTTGGACAAGATATTGTTAACCATCTCATTGGTCTTGACTTTCGCAGTCATCGGATGCAGTCCCAAAAGCAGTTCCGGGCTTGTTCCAGTCCATGGAGAAGTGCTGTTCAACGGACAGCCGGTTTTCGACGGAACAATTGGTTACCTCCACGAAGATGGAATCCAGTCGTATAGCGGCCGTATCCGGAATGGTCACTACTCGCTCGGGAATCAGGAAGTCGGAGTCGGTGCAGTTCCAGGGAAGTATCGGGTTTCAATTGTTTCGATAGGCAGTTCTCAATCCATGACTCATGAGGATACCCCCAAGGCAAGCCCGCCTGCGATTCCTCAGAAGTATTCAACACCCGACTCATCCGGACTGAACGCTGATGTCACCGAAGCGGGGGGGGTGTTTAATTTCAACTTGAACCCATAAGAATCCCTGCACTTGTGTGACGCAGCTTACTTCATGAGGATCGCAATGCGCGGCCTTGTCTCACTTGCCTGGACTGGTATCACCGTGATAACGGCATTGTGTTGCATTGCGTTCCCGCAAGTCACCTTCAGCCGGGACAGATCTCCCCCCGAGTCATCCGTCCGTCTCGCTATCAGCAAATTCTGTGTCGATTGCCATGAGGATGGGTCCGCCGAAGGGGGACTCGATTTTTCACGTCTCGACTGGGCTCTGGACTCCGCTGCGAACCGGGACCGCTGGATCCGCGTTTTCGATCGGGTGGCAACACACGAAATGCCGCCTGACCGGGATTCCCTGCCCGATCCCGAGCGGGACGAGATGCTGACGATCCTCAAGCAGGCACTGGTTGCAGCGGATCAAGAGGACATTCGCAGCAATGGTCGGGGACTGATGCGACGGCTGACACGGGATGAATATCAGCAGAATCTCCGAGACATCCTTTCTCTTCCCAATCTCGATGTACGGGACTATCTCCCGGAGGATCGAGAAGCCTTTCACTTCAACAAATCTGCGCATGTCCTCGACCTGTCTCGTGTCCAACTCGGAGCATCACTGGATGCCGCTGACGCGGCGTTGAAAGAAGCTCTGGCTGAAACAGTCGAGGCGCCGCCGACTCAGTCCTATCGTGCCATCGGCCGGAACCTGTTCGCGGAACTCGGGACTTTTGGAAATCGGGAGGCGATGTTCTTCGCCCGGGATTCTGCTGTCCTCGACAACGGAAAAGTCGGAGAATGGGAAAACGACGAATCTGTTGAACTCGCCCTGTTTCGCTCCGCACACTGGCCGTATTACGGATATCCGCGAGGGTTTGTCGCCAAAGCGGACGGGGAGTATCGAGTTCGCTTCTCTGCCCGGGCAGTCCGCCAGCTTCCCGGGGGGCGACTGGAACCGGCAGAGCATTCGGTTCCAATGACGTTTCGTGCCCGAAAGCCGTCCGGGCCGGATGTCTCAGGAGATGTTCGAGCCACCGGCGGCCTGATGGACATTCTCCCGGAACAGGGCGTCTATGAAACAACCGTGCTGATCAAAGCGGGAGAGACGATCGAATACAGTCTCTTAGGACTTCCTGTTCCGCTGGCCAGAAATGTCAACGGGAAAGAACCGACCTATCGCTACCCGCCCTTTCCGGAAGGGGGGCAGCCGGGAATAGCGTTTCAGTCACTGGAGATTGAAGGGCCCATTGCGGTCCATGGCTGGCCGCCACGATCACGTCAGCTGCTTTTCGATCATCTTCCAGTTCAGGCCGCGACTTCTGAGGGTGGCGTCACGGTCGAGGCGGTTTCGCAGCATCCTCGCGAGGATGCACGAAGACTGTTGCGGAGCTTCATCGCACGCGCAGCCCGTCAGCCTGTCCCGGAAGAGGGAATCGTTCCGTTCGAACAACTTGTCATCACTCGACTGGATGAAGGAGACTCGTTCACGGATGCCATGCTGATCGGCTATCAGGCATTTCTCACCTCCGGACATTTCCTGTTTCTGCAGGAACCCCGAGGGGAGATGTCGCAGTATGCCATTGCCAATCGCCTGTCACACTTCCTGACGAACTCTCGTCCGGATGCCCAGTTGATGTCCCTGGCCGATGCCGGGCGATTGCGGGATCATCACATTCTGATTCAGGAAACCGATCGGCTGATTCGATCACCGGAATTCGAACGATTCGTCAAAAACTTCACAGACTACTGGCTGAGCCTGCGACATCTCTCTCGGGATGAGCCTGACATTCTCCGGCATCCGGAGTACCGGTTCGATCATTATCTGGTGGAGTCGATGGAGCGGGAAACGCGGACCTTCGTGACAGCGATGGTTCGCGACAACCTGCCGGCACACGTCATCATCTCCGCGGACTTTGCGTACGTGAACGACCGTCTCGCCCGACATTATGGCTTCCCGCCGGTCGAGGGTTCCGCCATGAGAAAAGTCTCCGTTCCGCAGGAGAGCCCCTATGGGGGACTGCTGACGCAAGCCGCCATCCTGAAAGTCACGGCCAACGGAACGTCGACCTCACCGATTGTTCGCGGTGCCTGGATCATGGACCGCCTGATCGGGCAACCTCCGCCACCGCCGCCGCCGAATGTCCCCGCAGTCGAACCGGACATTCGTGGCGCCAAGACCATCCGCGATCTGCTGGCTCTCCATACACAGTCATCATCCTGTGCAAGCTGTCATGCGAAATTCGATCCTGTCGGGCTCGCCCTGGAAAACTTCGACATCCTGGGAGGATGGCGAACCCGCTATCGTGGTCTTGAAGAAGGGGAACGCGTGACCGGCATCGATCGAGCGGGTCACGATTATTCCTATACGCTTGCGTCACCGGTCGATGCGAGTGGCGTTTTACTCAATGGTGAAACATTCCAGGACATCCAGGACCTCAAAAAACTGTTCGGTGCGAAACCGCGTGACCTGGCTCGCAATCTCCTGCATCAGTTCACGGTTTACGCGACCGGGACACCTGTTCGTTTTTCAGAGCGGGAAAAGATTGAACAGATCCTGAATCACTGCGCCGGTGAGGATTATCGGGTGGGAGATCTGCTGCGTGGTCTCGTCACCAGTTCGATTTTCCTGGGAAGTGCGGAAGACTTCACTGAATTGATGGGAGACAACCCGTGACACCATCCAATCGGAATCACTTGTCATCACGATTTCCCCGGCGGACCTTTCTGAGGGGGCTGGGAGTTTGCCTGTCACTCCCCTGGCTGGAGTCTCTGGCCAGTTCTTCCACTTCAGACACCGCCGGCGACGGTCCGCCAAAACGGATGCTCCTGATTTCCAACAACCTTGGAGTGCTGTCTGATTCCTTTTTTCCTGAAGCGACCGGACCACTGGAATCCTTGCCGCGTTCTTTGCAGGAACTGGCAGAATATCGAAAAGACTTCACCATCATCAGTGGACTGTCTCATCCGGATGTCCACGGAGGACACAGTACCGAAAACTGTTTCCTGACTGGAGCTCGCGGTCCGACCCGCAGCGGTTTCCGAAACACCGTTTCTCTCGACCAGTTTGCCGCTGAAGCGCTGGGGCCGACGACACGTTTTTCATCGATCAATCTGGGTGTGAACATCGACAAGGCCAACCGGAGCCTATCCTGGACACGAGACGGTGCCCTGTTGCCGGCGGAAGACAGCGCACCAGCACTCTTTCGCAAAATGTTCCTTCAGGGTGACTCCACAGATGTCGCCCGCCAGCTGAAACGACTGGAGGAACGGGCGAGTATTCTGGACACGATTCGAGAGGATGCCCAATCACTGAATCGCAGGATCAGTCGAGCGGATCGATCGAAACTGGATCAATACCTGACCGCCATCCGGGATGTCGAAGAGCGATTGCAGCGTTCACGAGACTGGGAGCAACGCCCCCGCCCTCAAACTGACGCCGAGATCCCTGAAGATCTGCACGATCACCGCCTGTTTTTCCGGAAATTCGAAATGATGCTGCGAATGGCCCGGCTCGCGCTGGAATCCGATTCCACCCGCATCGTGACACTGATGGTCGATGCATTCGCCACCCCGGCGTTCCACCTGGCCAACAGAACAACGACCGACGGTTATCACAACCTCAGTCATCATGGACGCGCGGAAGACAAACTGGCTCAGCTGCTGGAAGCCGACTTCATGCAGATGCAGCTGCTGCGAGGGCTCCTGCAGTCGCTGGCGGAAACGGAATCCGGGTCCGGGCGACTTCTCGATCAGACGATGGTTCTGTTCGGCAGCAACATGGGGGATGCGAATACTCACGAGAATACGAACCTGCCGATCCTGCTGGCCGGGGGAGGATTTCGACATGGGCAGCATCTGGCATTCCGCCGGGACCACAATTCCCCCCTCTGCAACCTCTTCGTGTCGATGCTCCAGCAGATGGGGATCGAGACCGATCAGTTTGCATCGAGCACTGGCACACTGACAGGACTCGGCGTCCAATCGAATGCCTGAACGGACAAATGGAGTTCGCCGTCATCTCATTTTTCTTCCAGTCGCATCAACCGGAGCGCAAGACTGCGGGCACTCTCTGAAATGTGCCGTCGAGTGACGACTCCTTGATCGATCCCGCGGCGGATACGCACTGATCCGGTCGCGCGACACGCTCCCCGACACTTCCCCCAATCAAGGGTTCGAATGCGCAGGGGCCACTGAGCCATCAAGGAATTCCCATGGAACAAAGAGGTTCGATCCACATGAAAGAAGTCCTGATTGGGAGGCAGTACAGTTCGCCACGTTTCCCTTATTTACTGCATTTTAAGGCAAATCACTGGAGAGTCCTCAGATCTCGCCTGGAAGCAATTGACAAGACGTTCGAACCACGTGTAACCTGAATTCACCTTGAGTCGCCTCCCTGAGATCGCCGGTCTCGCCGCTGACACGACCAATGTGGACTCTGCCGATGCCCGATTCTCAATTGACTTCCGATCAGAAATCCCTGCAGTCCCCCTGGCCGGAAAGTCCAGGGCAGCCCAAGCACGAACAGCTGCGGGATTATCTCGTCTCGCAGATCGAATCCGGTCAACTGGGAGCCGGTGAAGCGTTGCCGTCAGAGCACCGTCTTGCCGAGTCGCTGGGCATTGCCCGCAGCACTGTCCGCCAGGCGCTGGCCACCCTCGAACGGGCCGGAGTCGTCCGGCGAATTCACGGCAAGGGAACATACATCCACGAACAGGCCCGACAGCGGCTCAAAAAAGGACAGGACCTGTTCGCCTTAATCGTCCCGGAGACCGCTGCGGGGTTTTATCCGTCACTGCAGGTGAGCTTCGAAGGATCTGCGAGCACTCGTCACACCCAGGTGATCGTGTGCAATTCCAACAACGAAATCGACAAGCAGGGAAACTCCATCCTGCAACTCATGGACCTGCATGTCGCAGGCGTGGCGATCGTTCCCACGACCTATCCTGAGACTCCGACCTTCCACATCCGGCAACTTCACGAACGCGGCATTCCGGTCGTCTGCTGCTCCCGGCCGGTTCCAAACATCCAGACACCGCTGCTGGCGATTCCGTTCGAAAAAGCCGGAGAACTGGCGGGAGAACTCATTCGCCAGAAGGGACATCAACAGGTTGCGTTCTTCTGCGGGTTTGAATCCGCCGCCGGACGAAGTTACGAGGCCGGCTTCCGCAAAGGACTTGGCGCGCGCATCCAGCCGGAAGTCTACTTCGGAACCACCACAACCCCGGAAGTCGGACTGCAGGAAAAGCAGGTGGAGGCGGAACTTCACCGCCTGCTGTCAAAGGAGACGCCTCCCACTGCCATCTTTGCCACGTTCGACTCCTACTGCGAACAGATCTACCTGCTGCTGAACCGCATGGGACTGCGAATTCCGGAAGACATTTCGCTGGTCAGCCTCGGCGGAACACGGCGCCAGGGGGCGCTGGCAAATCGACTCACCGCAATTACCGTCGATGAGATCCGCATGGGGAGCGATGCCATCGAGCTGCTGGAGCAGATGCGAGTTGGAAAGATCGCACTCGACGCGAACGAGACCCGAATGATGCCGCTCGGAATTCACGCAGGACAAACACTGGCTGAACCGACACCCCGGGCGCGGGCCGTGACACAACAGCGATCCGACTGACATGGCGTCACCGGGAGATTCCCGCAGGCCGCAACGATTGCGACGCTCGCAACGGAACCATGGCCCGTCGTCATCATGTTACCGAACTCTTTCGAAACACCCTGGGGTTCCATTCCCTGCAATTGAGATCACGTCAATGCCGTCCGCTGCCTGCCCCACCCCCTTCACCGAATGCCATCCCCTCGCACCGTCATTCAGATCCGGAAGCTCCATTCCATGAGAACCCCCTCCATCCTCCGTTGCCTGGCCGGGTGCCTGCTGCTGCTTGCAGGCTTCGGAACCGATTCTGCATCTGCACAGGGAGAGTCTGAAATGAGTTGTTCACTGACAATGCCTGAAGAAGCCGGGAACTATCTGATTCTGGATGAAGCGGCTCGCCTGCCGGCGAGTCTCATCGGAATTCATGCCGCCGAGTCACTGATCAAACTGAATCGTACTTCAGACCTGGAGCCCCATTACCTGGCCCAGGTGCAGGACGAGGCCGGTGCCTATCAGATTGGCGTCTGGCGGGTTCTGGCACAGCTGAACGAAGGGGCAGAACGGGATGCCTGGCACGCCCGACTTCGCACCACACTGCTGAACGAATCATCCGGATTTCGGATTCACGCCATCGAGTCACTGGCGAAACTCCGGGCCCCGAAGACACCGGATGAAGTGATCGCAGTCAACCAGATTGCAGACGCCGCCGATCATCCCGGTTCCCCTTTTGCCCTGTGGCGGCGGGCTCAGTGGGAAACCGACCACAGCTCGGTCGAGATCCTGGAAAAACAACTGGATTCGGAGCAGGAGGTCATCCGCTTCCGCGCCGCATACGCACTGTGGCACCTGCAGCCGTTGCCGGATGCCATTCAGAAGACTCTGATCAAGAAATCAAACGACTCCGGGTTGCCGGAGTCGTTGCGTCTGATGTGTGCCCTGGCGGGTCAGAACCGGCAAGTCTGGGAAAAGCACATCGATTCCACCATCCCGTCGAACCGTTACTTCATCGCACTGGAACTGGCCAGACACTCCGACCCTCACGCCTGCCTGCTGGCCCGGCAACTCCTGAAAGACCCCGACACCGACGTCCGTGCTGCGGCAGCCTATGCACGACTGAAACAACAGCACGACCGCCAGTGAGCCACTGCGGCAACCACCACAACCTGTGACGGCCCCATCCGGCCCACGGACGACTCCTGAATTTTCGGCGTGCCCTCCGCCATCTGAAGTGTTCACGACGATTCGCGAAAGAATGACAGCCCCATGAACGAAGCGGAACTCCAGATTCACGGCGGACTCAAATCACTCGATCTGGTTGCAATCGTCGCCTATCTGGCAGTGACCTTTGGAATCGCGCTCTGGTTTGGGCGCCGCCAGCGCTCGTCAGAAGACTTCTTCGTCGGGGGACGGCACGTCCCCTGGTTCGCCGTCGGCCTGAGCATTCTCGCCACGCTGTTCTCGACATTGACCTATCTCGGAGCCCCCGGCGAGGTCATCAAACATGGAATCGGCTTCTTCTGCGGGTATCTCGCCCTGCCGCTCAGCGCGCTGGTGGTGATGTTCCTGTGGATCCCGTTTTACATGCGGCTGAGATTAACGAGTGCGTATGAATACCTGGAACTCCGCTTCAGTCCCAAGCTGCGTGTTGTCGGCGCGCTGCTGTTTGTCCTGCTGCGACTGGGCTGGATGAGCATGGTGGTCTTCGCGGCCTCCATGGCGCTGGATCAGGTGAAAGGCCCCGACCTGGACCTGCTGCCTGGCCCCGACCTGTACTGGTGGATGGCCGGTATCGGAATTGTCGCCGCAGTCTACTCTGCCGTCGGAGGGATTCAGGCTCAGATCTGGACGGACGTGCTTCAATGCCTGCTGCTCCTCGCCGGGGCAGTCATGGTCATCTCCGCGGTGATCTACTCCACCGGGACAGGCCCGTCGATCTGGGCAGCAACCGTTGCTGAACAGCAGAAGACACACGTCACCCCCCCGTTGTTCAGCCGCGACCTGACCGTTCGTGTCACCATTGTCACGGCTCTGATTCACAACTTCTTCTGGGCGATCTGCACCCACGGGTCTGATCAGGTGGTGCTGCAGCGTTACTTTTCCACTCCTTCGCTCAGCGCGGCCCGCAAAAGCTACCTGATCAATGTGGCGACCGAACTGACCATGGTCAGCCTGCTGGCGGTGTGCGGGTTTGCCTTGCTGACCTTCTATCTCTTGAACCCTCAGGTGCTGCCTGAGGGATGGACGCTGGCCAATTCCGCTGACAAACTGTTCCCACACTTCCTGAGCAGTCAGCTGCCGGCAGGCTGCGCCGGACTTGTCATCTCGGCATTTCTGTGCGATGCCATCCAGACACTCGAAGCCGGAGCAAATTCGATCACGGCCGTTGTCACCACTGACCTGGCTCGAAAAGGGGGACGAACAGACGCGCAGAGGCCGCCATCGCTGCTGTTTGTCCGGATCCTCACCGTCGTGATCACACTGCTGGTCTCCGCGAACGCCTTTCTGGTCGCGCGACTGGCCTTAACGCAAGGGCTCACGATTATCGATCTGATCCCGAAGTTCTTCAACATGTTTGTCGGGCCGCTGGGGGGGATGTTCATCATTGGGATGTTCCTGCCACGATGCACTGTCCGTTCCACTTCGGTCGCGGTGACTCTGGGACTTCTGACGTCTGTCATGTGGAGCTGGGGAAAAGAAATTTTCCAGACGACATCACAGCCGACCATTCTGCTGGCGATCGCCGTCCCGTGCCTGGTGACAACCGGGGCGGCCTTCCTCCTGGGATGTCTGATCGAAAACGGGAAGCCTCATCCGGGTCAGCAATACACCTGGAAATCAATCGTGCGGAATCGACGCGGAGAGCCCTTGCCCGAACCCGCGCCAGCCCATTCTGCTCACCACTAACCTCCTCGCGGTCCATGGATGGGACTTCAAAACAAAGGTACGCACCTAAACAGAACCTTTACTCAAGCATTGAGTGTTACCGCTCGATCTTGGTTCACGCAAAAGCCCAATTTTATTGAATTTCACTGACAATGAGGTCAATCCCGATTTTCCTCCGAGACTTTGGGATTGACTCTTCACCGACACTTGTCAGAATGAGGTGCGAACAACACCTTGCATTGCACCAATCCGATTGACCAATCGGGACCGTTGTCGAGTTCCCATCGCGAAGCCCGAGTCCTTCTCATGCATGTCCACAGCCGAGTGCTCCGCAATCTGTCACAAGGGCTTCCCACCCTGGGGTCCGCATTACACCTGATCGATCCGACCGTCTTTGAGATGGCCAGTCTGATGGGGATTGAAGCGATCTGGCTCGACCTCGAACACCATCCAACAAGCGTCGAGACCGCCGCCAACCTGATCCGTGCCGCACGAGTCGGCGGAACAGATGTCGTCGCCCGACCGGCGAATGGAGAGTTCGCCCGGATGGCCCGACTGCTGGAGGCCGGTGCTCGTGGAATCATGTACCCTCGCTGCGCCTCCGCGGACGAAGCTCGAGAAGTTGTCCGCTGGGCGAAATTCGCTCCCGTCGGAGAGCGCGGGTTTGACGGCAGCGGGCCAGATGTCCCGTTTCTGCTCACTCCCATGACGCAGTACCTGCAGCAGGCGAACCGGGAAACATTCCTGATCATCCAGATCGAAAGCCAGGGAGCACTCGATCAGATCGAACAGATCGCGGCGGTTCCCGGAATCGACTTTCTGATGCTGGGCCCGGCCGACTTCTCCATTCTGTCCGGGATTCCAGGGGAATTTCAAAATCCCAGAATCCGGTCGGCACTCGAACGAGTGGCCACCGCCGCGCAGCAGGCAGGGATTCACTGGGCAGCGACCTGCGGCTCACTGGAGCAGGCACAGGAGTACGTTGAAATGGGAGCGAAGCTCGTCTTCCATGGATGCGATCTTGTCGCCATCTTCCAGGAATTCCAGCGGGTTGTCGACGGCTTCAAAAAGTTCCGCCCGAGTGTCGAGTCCGTTCACCAGAACCAGAATGGTTCAAGCTATCTGGCTCAGACCTGAGATCCCGATCGAACCTCTCATTTTCATGGCAGGATGAGACAGCGGCTGAACCATTGAAATTGAAACGGATCAGCGTGGCGTCTCATTGATGTGGAAAGCTTCGTTGTCCATGTCGCACCCCAGGCATCATCTCCTGATCGTCGGCACCGGCTCTATCGGAGAGCGGCATCTCAGGTGTTTTCTGACGACGGGGCGATGTGACGTCAGTTTCATTGAACCACGTGCCGAAGTGGCCGAAGCAATCTCCCGCAGATACCCGACCGCGCGCCGGTTTGCGACCCTCTCGGAAGGGATCGCCAGTGGTGCCACAGGAGCGGTCATTGCGACTCCTGCGACGATGCATCTCGCACAGGGAACAGAGTGTGTACGACACGGCGTCTCGGTGTTGATCGAAAAGCCGTTGAGCGTCACGTTCGACGGACTGGACGAGTTTCAATCGGCATGCGCGGCATCCACCGCAAAAGTCGCCGTCGCGTACGTCTATCGGGCAAATCCCGTCCTGGCATCGATGTCTGAGGCCATTGCCGCGGGAACATTTGGACGTCCGCTCCAGTTCACTGCCGTTACCGGTCAGAACTTTCCGACGTACCGCCCCGCATACGCGGAGACGTACTATGCGTCACGAAGCAGTGGGGGGGGAGCCGTTCAGGACGCGTTGACGCATGTCATCAACGTCGGAGAGTGGCTCCTCGGTCCCATCACTCGCCTGGTGTCCGACCTCGATCACCGGCAGCTGTCGACGACCGCCGTTGAAGACATGGCCCATGTCATTGCCCGGCATGGAAACATTCCGGCCAGCTATTCTCTCAATCAGTATCAACCGGCGAACGAACTGACCTTCACCGTTGTCTGTGAACGCGCAGTTGTCCGCTTTGAAGGCCACCTGGCACGCTGGAGAGTCATGTGGCAACCGGATACTCCCTGGGAAGATCACCCGTTCCCGCCGCTGGACCGTGACACGGCCTTCATCCGTCAGGCCGTGGCATTCCTCGATTTCCTGGAGGGGCAGGCCCCCCCGCTCTGCAGCCTGGAGGAAGGAATCTCCACATTGAAAGCCAATCACGCGATTCTGCAATCTGCAGAACAGCAGCGCTGGCAGGAGATCTGATCCAACTCTGCTGCAGGAGTGTAAAAACTCACTCTCGTACCGCTTCCGTTTCTCACTGATGGATTGAGGATGACATGTCTCAGCCAATGCATGTGCTGGAGATGTTTCGACTGAATGGCCAGACGGCCATGATCACCGGGGCGTCCGGCTACCTGGGAACCGCCATGGCCAGCGCACTGGCGGAAGCCGGAGCGAGTGTGGTCATCAGCAGCCGGCAACTTGAACGTGCTCAACAGCTGGCTGCACTGCTGCCGTCGCCGGGTGGTGCCGTTCATCATGCCGTCGAACTGGATCAGATGAATGAAGAATCGATCTCGGCCGGGTTCCGCATGGCGGAAACTCTGACCGGGGGAATCGACATCTTCGTCAACAACGGGCACGAAGCGATCGGTGCGGACTGGAAGAACATCACAGCGGAACAGTTTCGCCGACAACTCGACAATCTGACCGGCTATTTCCTGCTGTCACGCCAGTTTCGCGATCAGGTGGTCAACCGGGGTTCGTCCGGAAGTCTGATTCTGGTCGGATCCATGTACGGAGTCGTGGGAAGTTACCCGCAGGTGTACGATGGGATCGGAACGATATCCCCCGCGGCCTACCATGCGTTAAAAGGGGGAATTGTACAGCTGAACCGGCATCTGGCGGTCTGCTGGGCCGAAGACCGCGTCCGGGTGAACTGCCTGTCCCCTGGCCCGTTCCCGTCCCCGGCGGTTCCGGAACTTCTGAAAGAACGACTCATCGAAAAGTCACCGATGAAGCGTCTGGGAACTCCTGAAGAACTCAAAGGAGCCCTGATCTTTCTCGCCAGTCAGGCCGGCAGCTACATGACAGGACACAATCTGATCGTTGATGGAGGTTGGACAGCATGGTAAATCCATTTGAAGTCGCACGGGAACAGGTTCAGGCCACCCCGGCACTGGTGATCAATGATGCCATCGCTCAGCGGAATATCGATCGCGTCATGAACTACGTGACGCAGCACAATCTCACGGTCCGCCCGCACACGAAAACGCACAAGTCACGAGACATGGCCCGGCGGCAGCTCGATGCGGGCGCCGTGGGTCTGACTGTTGCGAAACTCGGTGAAGCAGAAACCTATGCCGATTTCTGCTCCGACCTTTTAGTGGCATACCCGACTGTCGATCCATTTCGCTCACGTCGCGTCGCCGAGATGGCCCGGACAGCGACAATGCGGGTCGCCCTGGATTCGATCGACGGGATCGACATCATGGCCGATGCCGCGCAGAAAGCCGGAAGTCAGGTCGGCGTACTGGTCGATCTCGACGTCGGCCTGCACCGGACCGGAGCACAGTCTGTCACCGAATCTCTCGCCCTGGCACAACGGGTCCTGCATCACAACGGGAGCCTGCGACTCGACGGGCTGTTCTTTTATCCGGGACACATCACTTCGTCCGGTGATCAACAGGTGGCCGAACTGAAGAAACTCCAGTCTCTACTGGAAGAGCATCTTGATCGCTGGAAGCAGTCCGGGATCGAGGCCCGCATCGTTTCCGGCGGTTCCACTCCCACGTTGTTTCAATCCCACCGGGCACCGCTTGTCACGGAGATTCGACCGGGAACATCGATCTACAACGACATGAACACCGTTGTCGGCGGGAACTGCGAACTGGGCGACTGTTCCGCAGCACTGATCTGCACGGTCGTCAGTACCGCTGTCCCCGGAAAAGTGGTCGTTGATGGGGGCTCGAAAACCTTTTCGAGTGACAGAAACGTCAGTGGTCCCGATTTCGGGCATGGTTATGTCCTTGAATATCCGACCGCCAAAATGGTCCGCCTGACCGAAGAGCATGGGGAACTGGATGTCTCGACCTGCGAGCGTCGTCCCCGACTGGGAGAACGGCTGACGATCATCCCCAATCACATTTGTCCCTGTCTGAATCTGCAGGATTCAGTCTGGCTGCAGACTGCCGACGGCACATTGCGTTCCCTGAACATTGAAGCACGAGGTCGATTGATATGAGTCTTTCCGCTCCCGGACTGGGAGGAATTCTGCCGGTGTTTCAAACGCCGTTTCACGATGATGAAACGCTGGATGTCGAGACACTGGAACGTGAGATCGACTGGCTCTTCGAATGCGGGTCCCACGGGATCGTCATGGCGATGGTGTCGGAAGTCCTTCGCTTGAGTGAGTCGGAACGGACAGAACTGGCGGCACATGCCTGCCGCTTCGCCAAAGGACGCGGGCCGGTCGTCATCAGTGTCGGTGCGGAAAGCAGTGCCGTTGCCGTCAAACTGTCCCGGCAGGCCGAGGAGTGCGGAGCCACGGCCTTGATGGCCATTCCTCCGATTTCCATCGCGGTCGGCGAACAGGAACTCTTCCGCTATTTCGAACAGATCGCACAGGCGACGTCTCTCCCGTTGATCATCCAGGATGCCAGCGGTTACGTCGGGCGCCCGATGAGTCCGGAATTTCAAGCCCGGTTCCTCGACCTCTTTGGACCAGACAAAATCCTCTACAAGCCGGAAGCGACACCGATCGGCCCGCGACTGTCGGCCTTGCGAGACGCGAGCGGAAAACGAGCCCGTATCTTTGAAGGAACCGGTGGGATTGCTCTCGTCGACAGCTACCGTCGCGGCATTGTCGGCACGATGCCTGGTGCGGATCTGATCCGGGGAGTGGTCGCCTTGTGGAATGCACTTCAGGCAGGAGATGAATCTCGAACATATCAGATCTCCTTCCCGCTCTCCTCAATCGTCTCACTCCAGAATTCACTCGACGCCTTCCTGGCCATTGAGAAGCATCTGCTGGTCCGACAGGGAATTTTCCGGAACACCATCGTTCGCGGTCCGGTGGGCTTTCAGCTCGATCCGGAAACCCGTGCCGAGGTGGACCGCCTGTTCGACAGCCTGATTCAAGCCGTGGAAACCACTCTATGATTCTCGACGTTCACAGTCACTACTGGGAATACCCGACTCATTTTGGCGATGACTTTCGTCGTCAGGCGATGCGGGCACGGGCCGGACAGGAAGTCGATCTGACCGTACGATATGACGAGTATCGTGCGAACTGTCCGCCGGAAACCCGTTCGATTGTCTTTGGAGGGAAAGCCCGACTCAGCGGGATCTGGGTGGATGACAGTGCCGTCGCGGCATTTGCCGCCAGCCACCCGGAAACACTGCTTGGATTTCTGTCCATCGATCCGACTCAACCCGGCTGGGAAGAAGAACTCCGTTTCGGGCATCAGGAACTGGGCCTGAAAGGAGTCAAGCTGATGCCGATGTATGCCGGCTTCCGCCCGGATGATTCCCAGCTCGATCCGTTCTGGAGATATGCCAGCCAGCATCGGCTCCCGGTCCTGCTGCACACCGGCACCACGTTCATCTCGCAGGCGCCACTTGAATGCACCCTCCCGCGTCATCTGGATCCGGTCGCCACCCGCTTTCCGGACGTCCCATTGATTCTGGCTCATCTCGGGCATCCGTATGAAGGGGAATGTATTGCCGTCATCCGGAAACATCCCAATGCCTATGCAGATCTTTCAGCCCTCTACTACCGCCCGTTCCAGCTGTATCAGTCGCTGATGCTGGTTCAGGAATACGGCGTCTGGAACAAGGTGCTCTTTGGCACCGACTATCCGTTCACCACGGTCAATGACACCATCGCCGGGTTGCGGGGGCTCAATAACATGGTTCAGGGAACCCATCTTCCACGTCTCGCCATCGACCGGATTGAAGAGGTCATCTCCCGGGATTCACTCCCGCTGCTGGGATTGAGCTGGAACTCAACGTGATTTCAGGCAATCGAATGGAACTCAGAGAACTGAGCGCTCAGCCTGAGACGGAATCGAAGGAACACTGATGTCAGCATCTGGTTCAACGGAATTGCAGGACAGCCAATCCATTGGCATCGTCGGATTGGGATTGCTCGGCCGGGGAATTGCAACCTGTCTGCTCGCAAATAATGTTCGAACGGTCGTGTTCGACGAACAACCGGACGCCGTCGCCAGACTGATTCCCCACGCGAGCGCCGTAATGGATCAACTGGTGACCCGTGGCGGTCTCCCGGAACAGATGCGGGACACCTGGCGAAGTCGTCTCGTCGTCGCATCGAACCTGCAGGAGTTCGCCGAATGCGGATTTGTGATCGAAAGCATTGTTGAAGACTTTGCTGCCAAGCAGACGCTGTTCGATCGGCTCGAAGAGATTGTCGAAGACACCGTTCCGATCGCGAGTAACACCTCCGCGTTGCCGATCTCGAAGCAGCAGGAGCATCGACGAATTCCGGAACGATTCATCGGAATGCACTGGGCAGAACCCTGTCATCTGACCCGGTTCCTCGAAGTCATTCGCGGAAAACAGACATCCGATGAAGTCGTCGCCAGAACGCTGCAACTGGGAATTCGTCTGGGGAAAGATCCGACAGTCGTCCGCAAGGATGTGCCGGGGTTCATCGTCAACCGTCTCGCTTATGCCCTGTACCGGGAAGCCTTCTGGCTGCTGGAAAACGATGTTGCTGACGTCGCGGATATCGATCGGGCATTCTCGGCGGCGATCTCCGTCTGGGGGGATGTCGCAGGCCCGTTCCGCTGGATGGACCTGACCGGAGTGGCCGCCTACGGACGGGTCATGGAACACCTGCTTCCGGAACTGAGTCGCTCCACGGAAGTCCCGGAGAAAATGCGTCAGCTGATGGCCGAAAACGCACAAGGAATTTCTACTCGCCAGGGATTCTACCACTACTCTGAAGACGAAGTCCGACACTGGGAACAGACCCTGATCGAAAACGTCTGGAAGAACCGGACCGCCGTTCCCTGACGGGCGGACCACCATATCGAACCATCCTCTCCCGGATTCCGGTTCACTTGACGCTCATGCTCCCGCACTCGTGGAGGCAGAGAACTGATCAAGTACGAGAGTTCCGCACTCTCCGTGTCGTCACCCTGACCGTGCGTGATCCGTGCAATAGAACAACAAAAACCTCAATTTTTTCGGAAGAAATTGCGTTTCACTTGCCAATGCAGAAGCGGCTGAAAATCCGGTCGAGGATGTCGTCGGTATAGACTTTTCCTGTCAGGCGGCCGAGTTGTTCTAAAACATCGCGGAGTTCCAGGGCGATCAATTCGTCTCCGGCCTGAAGATCAACGAGGTGTCGGGCCCGTTGAATTCCCCGGTGTGCATGATGCAGGCTTTCCGTACATCGAGCGGCGGTACTCCCGATCATTTCCGTGTGCCCGTGACTGGAAGACAGGTGTCTCCCGATCGCATCCCGCAGTGACTCCAGTCCGGTTCCCTGCTCTGCGGACACTCGACAGAGGGAGTCGTCCTGAGTCTCAAGTTCCCGACGCGGGATAGAGTCGACCTTGGTGTGAACCTGCAGGACATCTCGACTCTGCCGAACCTGGTCCAGCAACTGGCGATCCAGTGCCTGCTGATTCGCATCCCAGTCAGCAGCCGCACACCAGACAATGAGGTGTGCCCGTTGAAACTGATCATCTCGCAGAAGTGCCGCGGCCTGTTCAATGCCATCCCGGGCCTCTTCCCAGCCTGCGGTATCGACCAGATCGACTTCCACGTTTCCGCAACGGATCGGGACGGACAGATAGTCCCGCGTTGTTCCGGCGACCGCAGACACCAAGGCCGCATCCGTTCCGACGAGCCGGTTGAAGAGCGTACTCTTCCCGGCATTCGGCAGTCCGGCCAGGACGACTCTCCAGCGTCCGGTGGACTGCAGGCGATTGTCTGCCTGCGAGAGCAGCAGTTCGATCCATCGAGCGGCCTCGTCCAGTCGGGCGGTCAATTCGGGACGGGACACGAAATCGATATCTTCTTCCACGAAATCGAGTCCGGCTTCGAGATCGGCCAGATGCAGCAGAAGCTGCTCTCGCGCCGCGGCGATCTGAGATGAAAGTCCTCCCCCGAGTTGCTCCAGTGCGGTCGTCAGCTCGGAAGAGTCCGTTGCGTCAATCACCCCGAGCACTGCTTCCGCCTGCATCAGATCGATTCGACCGGCCAGAAATGCTCGAAGCGTGAACTCTCCCCGCTCTGCCGGTCGGGCGCCGCTTAAACAGATTCGTTCCAGCAGTTCTTCGAGCAAAGGAGGAGATCCAACGAGGTGGATCTCTGCCAAGGGCTCGCCGGTAAAGCTGCGCTGGTTGGGCCAGAACAAAAGCTGGGCCGGCACGGACAGAGTTCCCTCTGCAACCGGGAGAGAGACGGAGAATGCCTGCGCTGCTCCGATGTGATCCGGAAGTGACGATTCATTCAGGATTCGGGTGAGCACTTCCCGAACCGACGGTCCGCTGATTCGAAGAATCCCGCGAATTGCCGTTCCCGGAGCGGAGGCGATCGCCGCAATTGTGTCATCGAGATTCATCGACATGTCGTAGTGATTCCTGACTTGAAACGGCTCGATTGAGACAATGTCACGGCGGTGCTTCTCGCGATTGATCCACAGTTCTCAAAACAGTTCTCAAAAACGTGTTCAGCGGGAAGGTTCGTCACTTGTGACCGGAAGAGCAAGGGGTCGGCCGGACGGAGGTGACGATTCCTGATCGTTCGCGGCATTCCGGATTCATCACCCTTGATGGATTCCCAATGGGACCGGAGAATAGCGGTCTTCCTCAAGTCGATCGGGGATCGACGCGGCGTTGAACAAGAAAGACGGATGCGTATGTTCCGCGTTTGCCTGCTGCTGATTGTCACATTGTGCCCAATCTGCGTTCCATCTCTGTCAACGGCCGCAGACGGTTCGACCGATCGCTGGTCGTTGACGTTGACATATTCCCCGGAACTGCGATCTGAGCCATTCACCGGACGGGTCCTGCTGTTCTTCACAGCGGTGTCTTCCCCCGAGAGTCAGTTGCCGGAACCCCGCTTCGGTCCCAACTGGTTTGCTTCGCAGCCGATGGTCAGCCTGGATGTGGAGAACTGGAAACCGGACACTCCGTTCACATTCTCACTCGACACCCCCGGGGTCAGGTGTTTTCCCGACACCTTGAAGGATTCTGATCTGACCGGGCGGAAAGTTCAGGCGGTCGTGCGATTCAATCCGGATGACCCTGTCGTTGGGAACGGAGTCGGCAACGCTTTCTCGCCGGTCGAGCCGCTGGAAATGCCGGGAGACGTTTTCCTTCCAGTGACGACACTGGTGCCGGAGGAAGTCTTCCCGGAGGGAGCCTGGTCCAGGCTGCTGAAAGTGCGTTCCTCCCTGCTGAGCGAGTTTCACGGAAAAGAGGTCTTTCTTCAGGGGGCCGTCACCGTTCCTGCGGGATATGACTCTCATCCGGACAAGCGCTATCCGGTGATCCTGGAAGTTCCCGGGTTTGGTGGAACTCATTTTTACCGACTGGCGAGAAGAGCACCGCCTGCAGAAATCAATTCTCTCAATGTGGAGTTCATCCGTGTCATGCTGGACCCGCGCTGTCCGCTCGGACACCATGTGTTTGCGAATTCGGCGAACAATGGCCCTTATGGTGATGCGTTTGTTCAAGAGTTTCTTCCGGAACTGGATCGCACTTACCGCACAGCTGGTTCACAGGGGCGTTTTTTGACAGGTCATTCCTCCGGCGGCTGGAGCACTCTCTGGTTGCAGACAACTTATCCGGAAGAATTCGCCGGCACATGGAGTACCGCGCCGGATCCGGTCGATTTCCGGGACTTTCAGCAGGTCAATCTGTATCGCCCCGGTGAGAATCTGTTTGTCGATTCCTCAGGACACAATCGCCCACTGGCCCGACTTCGCGGCGTCCCGGTGGTGGATTACGTGAACTTTTCGCGCATGGAAGATGTCCTGGGAACGGGAGGGCAACTGTGCAGTTTTGACGCAGTCTTCAGTCCCCGTGGAGCAGACGGACACCCTGTCAGGATGTGGAATCATGAGACTGGCGAGATTGATTCAGGTGTTTCACAATACTGGGGGACGCATTATGACATTCGCCGGAAGCTGGAAGAGAACTGGCCGGATCTTCAACCGAAACTCCAAGGCAAGCTGCGTGTCTTCATGGGACTGGAAGACACGTTCTACCTGGAAGGATCCACCATCCTGCTGAAGGAGTCACTGGAAAAACTGGGAAGTGACGCGGTCGTCGAGCTCTTCCCCGGACGGCATCACGGTAATCTGGTCGATTCTGAACTTCGTGCTCGAATCGAACAGGAAATGGCGGAAAAATTTGTCTCAGACATGAAACCCTCCTTGCAGAATGAAGACTGATCGCCGATGGTGGTCAGTTGGTCAACATGGCCTGGGAGTCTGCTCGAACTCTCAGGCGGATGTGGAAATTTCAGATCTCTTCGGAAAGTGCGAAATGACATCGCTCGAATCGTTAATTGCCTCTGGAACGAAACTCTGGCTGGATTCCATCGATCCGGAACTTGTGAAAGTGAACCGGGCGTTCGGAGCAACTGGTGCGACTTCTAACCCGATTATCGTTTCTGATCTCATAAAAACCGGACGGTTCGACAACCAGATTATCGAACAGATCCAGAAGGGACTGGACGACGAAGCCATTGCCTGGGTCGTGACTGATCAACTCGTCAAGCAGGCACAGCAGGTGTTTTTCCCGGTCTGGGAACAGACGCGCGGGAACGACGGTTATGTCAGCTTCGAACTCGATCCGCTGATTGAAGACATCGAGTCGACCGCCAGTGTGCAGGATCGCGCCGCCCGATACATCGAACTGGGACGACAATGGGCGGCCGGGCACCAGAACCGGATGATCAAAGTCCCCGCCACGCCGGGGGGGCTTGCCGCACTGGAAGAACTCGCCGCAAGCGGGATCACTCTGAACGTCACACTGATTTTCAGTGAACGTCAGTATCACGAAGCCCGGAATGCCGTCTGGAAAGGGGCTCAACGTCGGCCAAACCTGGATGGTTTCAAATCGGTCTACAGTATCTTTGTCAGCCGGATTGACGTGTACACCGAAAAGAAGGTTCCGTCACTCTCCCCCCAGGCTCAGGGAGAAGTCGGGATTCTGAACGTCAAACGTCTCTGGCAACAGAACGTCGATTTCTGGAAATCCAAGAACCTCCCCCTGGCGCAGGAAATCATCTTCGCCAGCACCGGAACGAAGAAGCCGGACGACCCGAAAGACAAGTACGTCGCCGCACTCGCCGGTTCCGATATTCAGACGAATCCGCCGGACACCAATGACGCGGTGCAGAAACTCGGAAACAGTTACACCCGTCAGGTCGACACGCTTCCGCCTGCCGCAGTCATCAGTGACATCGATCAGAAGGTCGACTTCCAGAAGATGGAAGAAGTGCTGATGCAGGAAGGGCTCGAGAAGTTCGCCGTGCCGCAGAAGTCGCTGATCGCACTGATCGCCAAAAAGCGTCAGGAACTCGGTGCATAGCCGGTCTGGACAATCCTTCTGATTGTCTTCCCGCGACATCATCAGCAATCCGTGCCACCCGGGTTTCAACACAGAGACTCGGTGGCACGGAGCAGGAGACTCTCAAAGCCTGGTTCCTTCCGGAAATGGTTTTTGCACTGTCATTTCTCGAAGAGCTTCGGACTCGGCCAGCGGTCTTCAAAACTTTGAACCCGTTCTTCCACCGGAGGTTTCACATTGGGCCAGCTGTGCGACCGAATTCGGACGATGCGTCCCGGACGAAACCCTTCCAGAATGATGGGAACATCAAACTGAAGTTGAAAACCACTGCTTCCCAGCGGCGGTTCTTCATCCCGTTTGTTGACGGCCAGAATTTTTCCATCCATTCCGTCATGATCCGGCCACCAGGTCCGCAGCGTGTCCTCCGCAGCAGCCATCTTGGCTCCCGTGCCCGGTTTCAAATCGGCGTACAGTGAGTCATCCATCCCGCCAAACAATGTGACGCTCACAGTCGCCTGTCCGAACTGCCCGTACTCCACACTCTCCACCCGGGCCGGCAGCCATCGGGTCCGGATCTGGCGAATATGAACCTGTCGCTGGCGCTCCGTCGCGACCTTCATTGCCGTGTCATCGAGCCAGAGATCTGTCAGATGAAACTGCTGATAGAGATAACGGGGATGCCAGCCCAGAGCCAGCTGCACGGCAGGATTGTCCAGAGTCTTTGTGCCTTGCGCCGGCCAGATTCCTTCTGCAATCAGGTCCTGAATCCCGAGAAGCTCCCGGCCGCGCCAGATTCGCGTTGAGCCGTCCATCGTGATGGTGTGCTCACCGTACAGCCCGTCCTGTTTGTCTTCGCGGTCCAATCGGGCGACCAGTTTTCCTTCTGTCCCGTTCATTTCCACCGACTTCAGACACCAGGCATGCCCTTCACGCAGACACAGACTGGGCCCGTCCTCCAGCAGAATGGCATGATTTTCCGGAGGGGCGGTCACATCGTTTCGCTGAACATTCGGGACCGCAGAGGTCTCCGGATTCGGTGACAGGTAGAACTGCCCATAGAGCACTGTGCCGATCGGGATGTCTCGTAATTCCGCCGGAGCCCCGCGATAACGAATGAGCCCGTACGGCAGCATCGCAAAGTGATGCAATCTTCCCTCGTGGAAGTGCCCGTCAACGTAAAGCCGTAGACTTCCCCGCCGGTTGACATGGTCCACAAAGACCAGTTCCCCGCGATAGGGGATCGCTTTCTCGAGTGGCGGGAACTCACCCGTCTGCGGGCGGAATGGTTCTTCCGCCCACAGTCCCGGCGACACCTGGAACAGCAGGCCGATGAACAGGACCGCGCACAGACGAATCAGGGATCGCATCGATCTCATGACAACCCCAGTTCACTGTTACTGTCGCCGAACCGATCCGTTTCCACCCCCATTTTCTGCGCCATCGTGAGCAGAAGGTTGCTCATGTGGGCCTTCTCGTTTGCCGGGCGGCTGCACAATCGGTAGTGCTGACCGGGATCATCCAGCTGATACCCGTTGAAGTGATCCTGATTCAGATCGAGATGACGCCCATGTTTCAGTCCGCAGCCAGTTCCGCCCGCCAGAACAAGCGGCAGGTTGGCATTCCCGTGGCTGTGACCGTAGGCCATGCCGCTGCCGAACAAGGACATCGTTGTGTCAATCAACGGTCGTCCGTCGAGGTCCGGTGTCTCGGCCAGTCGCGTCAGAAAATAGCTGAACTGCTCAACGCTGAAGGTATCACTCTGCGTGAGTTTCTCCATGTGTCCGACATCCCCGTTGTGATGACTGAGCTCATGCCGTGATTGAGAAATCCCCAGCTCCGGAATCGCCAGCCCCTGCCCTTCCAGGCCGCTGCTGAACGTGACGACCCGTGTCGCGTCTGTCTGAAACGCCAGTACGATCAGGTCGTAGACCGTGCGGAAATAATCTCCGGCCTGAGTCTGTGGCACATCCCGGTCACTGCGGCGACGATCCGCATCCGAGATCCTGGGACGAGGAACATCCAGCCAGGCGTCTGCCTGCGTTGTCCGGATTTCGGCTTCCCGGACGGCCGTGAGATACTGCGTCATACGGCTCTGGTCTTCACGTCCCATCTTTCGTTCGAGAGATCTGACCTCTTCCAGATTGGCATCCAGCACGCTTCCCTTCCGACGTAACGCCCGTCTCTGGGCAACGGTGCCGTTCTTCGGCTCTTCGAACAGATGTGCGAAAATCTCGCTGCAACGGCTCATCCCCGGCAGGCGGATTCCATCAGCCGTCCAGGCCAGTGAATCTCCGCGATCCGCGATTTCCAGAGAATGAAACCGGGTGTGGCGCGACGTGACCTCGGCCATCTTCTGATCGACCGAAATCGTATTGCGATCGGTCGGCCCTAACTGGCCACCGGTGAGCCAGATTTTCTGACAGTTGTGATGATGTCCCAATCCCCCCGGGTGATGCAGGCCGCTGATGGGAGTGACCCGCTGCCGGTGCTTTTCCAACGGTTTCAGCGTTCGAGAGAATTCGAACCCGTCACCCGGTGTGGTGATCTGGAAGTCGAGTGTGTTGACTCCGTTCGGGATGTAGATAAACGCGCTGCGACGCGGCACGACCGGTTCGGCAGCGAGGAGCGGGCGCATACAGTTCAAAAACGGCAGGACCACAAAGCTCCCCATCCCGCGCAGGACATGACGGCGATTGATCAACCAGGATGATGTCATTGTTGGTTCTCCATGGATTCCTCAACGTTTCTGAAAGAAATCGGACAGGGCGACTGCGCGAACAATGTCCCGGAGTCCGTAATCTTTCGACTTGGCTTCATCGACAATTTTCTGAATGTCATCCCGGTCATCGACCGTCAGAACACGACGTAACCCGTACGTACACAGCTGTTCGACAAACGCATGCAGAAACCGGTCGTGATCTGCCAGCAGGAGCTGTTTGAATTCCTCAACATCCTGAAACGTCCGACCGTCCGGCATCGTCCCGCTGGCGTCGACTGGTGGATCGCTGCCGGTTCCTTTTTCGACCTTTTCATGGGTCCGCCACTGACCAATCGCATCGAATTGATCGAAGGCCAGTCCCAGTGGATCAAATGTGCGATGGCAGGCCGCACAGCTGGCATTCTGCGCATGAGCCTGAATCTTCTGACGGATTGTCGACTTGGGGGAATCCGGCGGGTTCGGTTCGATGGCATCGACATTGGCCGGCGGAGGGGGCGGTGTTCTGCCGAAAATTGCTTCGCTCACCCAGACACCGCGATGCACCGGTCGATGCCGGGTGCCGTCCGAACTCAATCCCAGGATCGCCCCCATCGTCAGGAGTCCGCCACGGTGAAGTTCCGGGCTGAGTGAGACGCGCTGGATCTCGGATGTCGTCGGTTCCGGCAAGCCATAGAACTGACACACACGGGCGTTCGCCATCGTCCAGTCCGATGTGATGAATTCATCAATCGACCGATTCCTGTCGAACACTTCCCGAAAATACTCAACCACTTCTCCGTACAGACTCACTTCAAGCCAGACATCATAATCGGGATACAGATTCCCATCAGGCGGGAACATTCCCAATCGATGCAGTTGCAGCCATTGTCTCGGGAAGTCGTCGATGAACCGTTTGACCTTGTGATCCGCCAGCATGCGATCCACCTGCACGGCCAGGGTTTCCCCTTTTAATTCTCCGTTCTCAGCAGCACGAAGCAGTTCCGGATCGGGCATCGAACTCCAGAGAAAATAGGAGAGACGTGACGCCAGTTCCCAGTCCGTCAAACGGGAACGAGGCTGTGTGTCCCCTTCAACGAGATACATGAAATTCCGACTCGTCAGCACTCCCAATAACGCCGTCTGAAACGCGGTCGAGACGTTTTCCCCGGCAGTGATTTCCGACTGAGACAGTGTCAGGTAATGCTGCAATTCTTCCATCTCCACAGGCCGTCTCCAGGCCCGTTGGGCAAACCGCTGAAGATGACGGGCGACCACTTCCGGCGTGGCGTCCTCCGGTGGAAGGATTCCCAGACGGGTTGCCTGTTCCGGCGAACTTTCGATTGGACCTTCCCATTCAATCCAATCCAGCAGAACGAAGGAAAAAATTCCTTCCCCGTTCTCATTGAAGAGCTTTGGGCCCGTCGGATTCAGTAGACGGGTTTCACTGGTGTGGGTGAAAATATAGCTCGAGCTGTTCAGGATGTTGCGGTGATGTCCCCCTTTGTCCCGGGAAATGATATCGGTGACAACGACATTGAAGTCGAGGCTGACCGGCATCTCGAGAAACACTTCGAACTCAATGATCTCCGGCTGATCTTCCGAAGCCAGGACATCCAGTTCGATCAATCCCTCGTTGGAAGCCTCCCCTGTACTCTTGCCGATTCTCAAGTGCGCAGGTTGTCCTCCGGGAGGGCGAATTCCACTCACCTGCATTTTGGCGCGATACAGACCACTGTGTTCCGGGCCGGTTCGTCCAAACCAGTGAGGACTGAGCGCCGGCTGCAGCGTGCCGGGAAAGATCAGTGCCCGTAAAGGGCGTTTGATTCCAAATCGATCGAGATACCGTTGCTGATCCTGCCCGCCTCGATAGCGAATGTCGGCGGCGGTCTTTCGGATTGACCGGGTCTCCAGCGGCGTTTCCGGAAACGCCCGCCCCAGTACCGTTTCTGCCGCGCGGTAATAACGATCGACATGCGACGGCGACAGGGAAAGCATTGACCCAATGCGTTCATATCCATGCCAGAGCGGATCGGCATTCAATTCCCCGGGTTTGGACGGGTCGTACCGGACTCCCAGCAGATCGTAGACGGTGTTCTGATACTCACGTCGACTCAGTCGATAGTGAGAGACGGGGGGGCGGGCCGCCATGCGGGCAGCACGTCCGTCTCGAATACGCGTATCCAATTGTCCGACAACCGCCGCGATCTCATCGATTGTCGGTTGCGGCTCGTCCGAAGGCGGCATTTCTCCGGAATTGATTCGCTCGACGATCTCCGCCCAGAGATGACCGTCTGCTCCAGTTTGAAAGTCGCGCGACAGCAGATCGATCCGCAGGTCACGTTCGACCTTTTCCGGCCCGTGACACCGGAGACAATGGGTTTCCAGAAACACGTCGAATGGTTCTCTGGCCGACGCAACGGTGGTTCCTGCGAAGGAGACAAGCATGATGAAACACAGGAACCTGATCATGAACGCGTCCACACCCGATCGAAACTCACGAACAAACGGATTTTTCCCCAGGCCCTTACCAGCATCGCATCAACACTCAAGCATATTAATCCAATTCGAAGGGAAAGTGGTATCCAAGTTTCACTTCTCGCGAAATCCCCGACCTCGGAGAGCGTTCCGAATCAGAGCGGACACGGTTTGACCGAATGTGACGGTCATATCAGAGACCGAACCGGGTAGGGCGTGTGGACAATCAGAGTGACCGGGAGAAAATGGCCTTGGTGAGACTGCGTAATGCGGCCACGGCGAGTTGTGACTTACGAAGGGTCGGACGCTTTTCCAGCACGCGATACTTCTGCTTCTGGATCGCGGACAGAATCAGCAATCCCCCCCGCATGAACAGGTCGATCTCCACTTTCAGTCGTCCTGGCATCTGTCGGGAAAGGGGCTCACCCGCGAAGAGAAACGTACGGGCCCGTTCGACCTGAAATGCCATCAAACGCTGAAATTCCGGAGTGGATCGTTTCTGCTCCAGTTGTTCGATCGTGACGCCGTAGCGCTCCCGGTCTTCACGCGGCAGATAGATCCGTCCGATCTCGAAATCCCGGGCGACGTCCTGCCAGAAATTCGCCAGTTGAAGCCCGGTACAGATCGAATCGGACCAGGCGACGTTCTGTGGCGTCACGCGATCAGAGAGTGACAGCACGATCCGCCCGACGGGATTGGCACTTCGTCGGCAATAATCGAGCAACTGCTCGAACGTGTCGTATTCACGAACCACCTGATCCTGCTCGAAGGCGGAAATGAGGTGATGGAACGGTTCACTGCTCAGCGAAAACTGCTGCATGGTCGGATGAAGCGCCACAAACACCGGGTGCCGGAATTCCCCGGCGTCGCAACGGTTCAGTTCCGATTTCCACCAGCGAAGAAGTTCCGTTGCCCGTTCCGGACTGCCGGCCTCATCTCCAAGATCATCCGCCCAGCGACAGAACGCATAGACGTTATAGAAGTGCTGGTGCAGAGACCGGGGAAGCAGCCAGGAGGCGACTGGAAAATTCTCGTAATGAGACTGAGCCAGCTCCCGACAATACTGTTCTGCCTGTTTCTGGTCAGGAACCGGTTCCTGACCCTGTGGTCCCCAGCGCTGCAGATCGGTGATGACAGTCGACTTGTGCATGCGGGACACGGAACAGGAATGAAGACATTCGGAAGCACTGAAAAGAATCAGGCCCCGAACAGTGAATGACTTCAGTGTCGGGGCCTGACGTGGAATTCAGCAACAGCCGCTGCGGCTCATGTTTTGATGCCGGCGCGTTTCAGGCGGCGGGCCTTGGAACTGGCAGGACGTTTGCCGTGATTTGCTTTTTTCAGTTTACGCTGGGTCTTGGCCATGTCTTCCTCACTCCGAAAATTTCAATCCGGCGGGAATCGTAGCCGGAACCTCGTTAGTTTTCTCAAAGCGAAAGATTTTATCGACCGTTCGTCGGAAGGAAAAGTCACTTTCCGACCACTTTCCCGCTCTGTCCCCGGTTTTGACCGCCCTCCAGTCTGCTGTTCCGGCTCGATCTGGCGCGATTTCCCCGGGAAAGTCCGGGGAATCACACCATGCCCTCCAGATTCGGTCAGGAATTCCAAGTAGAAGAACCCAGGCCAGATGGGTTAACATGCCCTCGCGTCGGTCACAGGAAAACGTCTCAACGAGATTTCAGTGACACGAGCAGGCCGATCACTTGAACTCCCAGTCAGTAACTCCCTGTCAGTTGTCCCCATTTTCGGTCAACTCCCCCTATCAGCCTCTCCCCGCTCGTGAGAGTGGGGGGAACTCACGAGGAACCCCAGTGGCCGCGGAACGGAAAGATTTCGACGACTTTCTCGATAAGTTCAAACGCCATCGTGACTTAATGATGGACGAGTTGCACAAGGTCGTGATCGGCCAGGATGCGGTGATTGAACAGATTCTGGCGGCGATTTTCACCGGGGGGCACTGCCTGCTGGTCGGTGTTCCGGGGCTGGCGAAGACGCTGCTGGTCAGCACGATCGCCCGGATTCTGGATGTGGAGTTCAAGCGGATCCAGTTTACTCCCGACCTGATGCCCTCAGATATCACCGGAACGAATGTTCTGGAAGAGAACGAATCAGGGCGTCGTGAGTTCCGGTTTGTTCAAGGACCAGTCTTCACCAACATTCTGCTCGCAGACGAAATCAACCGAACCCCGCCCAAAACACAGGCGGCCCTGCTGCAGGCCATGCAGGAACGGGAAGTCAGTGCCGGACAGACGACGTACAAACTGCCGGACCCATTCTTCGTCATTGCGACTCAAAACCCGATTGAACAGGAAGGAACCTACCCGCTGCCGGAAGCCCAGCTGGACCGGTTCATGTTCAATGTTCTGGTCGATTACCCCAATCTCGAAGAAGAAGAACGGATTCTGGCCGCCACGACGCAGGGGGAACGCCCGGAAGTTCGTAAAGTGTTAAGTGGCAAGGCGATCCAGTTTCTTCAAAAGCAGATCAATCAGATCGAGATCGCTCCGTTCATCATCACCTACGTGGCCCGACTGGTGCGGGCGACCCGACCGAAAGACACTGGCTCTCCGAAGTTCATCCGGGAACTGGTCGACTGGGGAGCCGGTCCACGAGCCGGGCAGTATCTGATCCACGGCGCGCGGGCGATGGCCGCAATGGACGGACGCCCGACGATCTCTTTCGAGGATGTCCGCAAGGTGGCCATTCCCGTTTTGAGGCACCGGATTTCTCCCAATTTCCAGGCGCAGGCGGAAGGATTCGATACCGACGGAATTGTCCGGCGACTGCTCGAGGAAATTCCGGAGCCGGCCATTCCCAAATACCAGTCCTGACCGACGTCCCCCGGACTTCGGGGATCGGATCCTGTCGAAGCCGGATTCCTGCAGCAATTCCCGCGTCCGGCTGCTATGATTTCCGCCCAGCAGCGGGCTTTCCCGTTTGTCCGACCAGAGTCTTTCCTGTCCCCCGGTGTTTTCTGTCCCCCATGCATCGTCTTTATATTGAAACTGTCGGCTGCCAGATGAACGTGCTGGACAGCGAACTGGTCGTCGCCGCACTGCGTCAGCAGGGATACGAACTGACCAGCGATCCGCAGGCGGCCGATACGATCCTGTTCAATACGTGCAGTGTCCGGGAACATGCCGAGCACAAGACCTACAGTTCGGTCGGCCGCTTCAAATACGGGAAGCGGAAGAATCCGGAACTCGTCATCGGCGTCATCGGCTGCATGGCACAGAAAGACCAGCAGCAGATCTTCGAGAAAGCTCCTCACGTCGATCTCGTTGTCGGGACGGGTCAGCTCGCCGAGATTCCGGATCTCGTGGCGGAAGTCCGTCGCACCCGGAAGAAACAACTGGCGGTTTCCCTGGGACGGAAAGCAGGCTCCCGGCAGGATGTCGCCGCCAGTTTCGAGAGTTACGACCCGCTGCGCGATCCGACCATGCGGCCGAGTCCCTGGCAGGCGTATGTCCGGATCATGATCGGCTGTGACAAATTCTGCACCTACTGCGTGGTGCCGACGACACGGGGACCGGAACAGTCCCGTTTCCCGAGTGAAATCCGCCGGGAAGTGGAGATCCTCGCTCAGCAGGGAGTCCGGGAAATCACCTTTCTCGGGCAGACCGTGAATTCCTACAAGGTCACAGAGAACGGTCGGCAGCACCGGCTCAGTGATCTGATTGCCATGGTTCACGACATCCCGGGACTGGAACGAATCAAGTTCGTCACCAGCTACCCCAAGGACATGACGAACGATCTCCTGCAGGCGTTGAGAGATCTTCCGAAATGCTCTCACTATCTCCATGTGCCGCTGCAGCATGGATGCAACGATCAACTGAAGAAGATGAAGCGGGGATACACGGTCGAAGATTATCGGAAGATGATGGGGCGCATCCGCGAGATTCTCCCCAATGCGGCGGTGAGCAGTGACTTCATCGTCGGATTCTGTGGCGAAACCGACGAGGCGTTTCAGAAGAGTGTCGACTCGGTCCGGGAATTCCGGTTCAAGAACAGTTTCATCTTCAAGTACAGCCCGCGCCCGGGGACGAAGGCCTACGATCTCTTTGAAGATGATGTTCCCGAAGAAGTCAAGAAGGCGCGCAATAACGAACTGCTGCGGGTGCAGAACGAGATCAGCGAAGAAGACAACGCCGCGTTCATTGGACGCCGTGTGAAAGTTCTGGTCGAAGGGCCCAGCAAGAAGGCGATCAAAGGAACGGTGACGAGTGAACCCGCCGCCGAGTTCACTCCCCCGAATGCACTTCCCGGCTGGCATCCCGGACCGGAACCGGTGAACTACCCGCAGTCACACGCCGCACCGGGAGATCTCGTCTCTCTGGGAACGCCTGCCGCTTCACCACGTCAATCGGATCATGACCATGATCACGATCAGGTGCTGTTCGATGACCGCCCGCTCGTCGGAGTGGAAGACTCTTCCGGGCCGGTGCAACTTGTCGGACGCACCATGTGTGACCGCATCGTTGTCTTTCAGGGGAATCCGCGTCTCGCCGGGCGGCTCTCGGAAATCGAGATCGATGACGTCACGCAGACGACGCTGCTGGGACAGATCGTCACCCGTGAAGTGCAGATCGGTTCCAACTCCCTCCTGCCGATCATGATTTGACCGGCGCGTTCCGAAGTTTGTCCTGTCATTCCGTCCCTGAGTCATGAGTGCTGCCTGCGATGATTGATCGGCAACGGGTTCTTGACGAGACCACCGTCCGGCAGATCATCTGGCATGAGTCCATCCCGTCGACGAATTCGGACGCGCAATCACTGCGGTGTTCTCCGAATCAACTTCCGGTTCTGATTGGCGCGGAATCTCAGACTTCAGGCCGGGGTCGCGGAAGCAACATCTGGTGGTCCTCTTCCGGGTCTCTGACCTTTTCATTGCTCATCGCGCCGGATGCCTGGTCGATTCCCCGGCCGCAATGGCCGTTGACGTCACTGGTGACAGGCCTGGCTGTCTGTCAGGCGATCGCTCCGCTGGCACCGCAGGCGGACCTGCGAGTGAAGTGGCCGAACGATGTCTATGCGTCCGGAAAGAAAATTTCCGGGATCCTGCTGGAATCCCATCCGCTCAACAGCGATCAGCTGATTCTGGGCATGGGGGTCAATCTGAACAACTCACTTGCATCCGCGCCGGATGATGTTCGTCAGAAGGCGACATCCTTGACGGATCTGACAGATGCCGTTTGCGACCGGACTGCCGTGCTGATCCGGATTCTCAATGAACTGGAACGGGAACTGTCGAACTTGAAGGATGATCACTTCTCATTCCTGAATCGATTCCGGGAACGGTGCCTGCTGACCGGGCGGATCATCTCCATTCAGGAAGCAGAACAGGAAGTGACCGGCACCTGCCTGGGAATTGATGATGATGGGGCTCTGCGGCTGCAGACCGAACTGGGGCCTCGACGCTGTCTCGCCGGCGTCGTCACCCTCTTCTGACGGAATGGATCCTGGCAGTTTCATTGCTCGGGAACGCCCCCGACGGCATCACACGTCGCCTGAAACATGGCTTCAGGATCCATGCTTCTCGCCTGTTATTTCATGCCGGCCCGCGAATAACCGAGTGCGGCACAAAAGTCTGCGGCGGATTCATAGCGTTGATCCCGTTCCAGCGAGAGGGCCCGACGGCAGATTCCGGTCAGTGAACAGGGAAACGGCCACTGTTCCCAGAGCAGTGATTTCCAGGTCAGCGGACAGGCCGGACAGGTCGAGATCCCCGGTGGCTGACCGGTCTTCAGGAAGTGCATGATTCCTCCGAGTCCATAGACGTCCGTCGAGGGACTCCACAGGCCAGACTCTCCCCGGCACTGTTCCGGGGCCATGTACTCGGTTGTTCCGACGGAGTAACGGAGTGCCGGTCCATCCGGTTCCCGGAAGGACCAGGCGACACCGAAGTCGATGAGCTTGCATTCTTCCTGCGGCGTGAAGATCACGTTCTCAGGCTTCAGATCGAGATGCAGAATTCCCTGCTGATGAACGGCGGAAACCGCGTCCGCAATCTGCATCAGGATGTTTCGCAAAAGCCGCGCGGACGGTCGGTGCTGCTCGAAGGATTTCTGCAGCGTCTTCCCGGCAATCCGTTCCAGTACGAGATACGGTGCTCCGTCATCAACGCCAACATCATAAATCTGAACAACGCCGGGATGATCGAGATTCGCCAGCAGTGTTCCTTCGTGGCTGATCCGGGAAAACGATTCTTCTCCCGGTTCGAATCGACGTTTCGACTTTTTGATGACGACGTCGCGCAACAGAACCGGATCCCAGGCACGGTAAACGACCGATTGCCCTCCTTCTGCCAGTGGGGAAATCACGTCATAACGTCCGATCCGACTCGCCCCCTGAGCGTCGGGACTCAGGATCGACAGATTCGAATCGGGAAAGAGACTCGGCATCGAAATCCTCACCATGAAATTCACAAAACTCTCGGAGTCTGGCCAGCACACGACTGCAGTTCACGTAGACGGCATTGACCGACACACCTGACCGCATCGCCGTTTCCTGAGCACTCCGGCGTTCCCAGAGATGAAGCAGAAAACAGTTCCAGGTTCGCGGGCGGAACTCGGATTCAATGCACGTCATCGCCGACTGCACGAGCCCCCGCTGGAATTCCCGGACCCAGTGACTGTGATCTTCCGCCATCATGACGGTATCCAGCTGATCCGTGGCATTCGGCCAGTTTGACCGACGCCGGCGGAAGTCGATCGCCTTGTTCATCGTCACTCGCCGCAGCCAGTGACGAAAGAACCCTTTCTCTTTCTGATAAGAGAATGTCGGCAGAACCCGAAGCAGCTGAATCAGCACTTCCTGAACGGCGTCTTCATGATCATGCGCTGAAATCCCGGAACGACGAATCGTCCGGTCGATCAACGGCCTGTAGATCTCGAGAAACTCCTTCCAGGCGTCTTCTGCCTGTGCATTCCCCAGTTCCAGAAGGAGTGAGCTGCGCGTCATTGTCACGTAGAGAGAACTCCTGACTGCTCAGCATCGCGTGAAGCCGGTTCACGTCGATGATGTCTGTCCGATGGTTACCGCGGCGCGAGGATCCGACTCTCGCAGTCTGCCGAATCGACGGCGTCACAGTTCTCCCGATGCTCTGGCCTTCATTGATTGTCACGTCGCAATTCGAAGCAGATCTCTGTGAACGATGAAGGGGGGATAGAGCGAAACGCAACAACAATCCCGCGAGAAGTTCCCGGCTTCAAAGAGGTCGCCACAACATTTCGCACATCGCGAGTGTTTGATTTCTTCCGGGAAGACCGAATGTTGGGAGTAATGAGTTCAAATCGTATACCCGCATCAGGAGGATTCCGATTCCTGCAAAACCGCCGACACGACATGCCGCACAGGTTCCGGCGCGCCTGCACCAGAAATCATGGTGACCGTTCGAAATCACCCGGCTTCCAGGCACCATTGAATGCCGCATCGCCAGGGCCGAATCTCAGATTCAATGCGGCCCCCCCATACGGAGTGTCCGCGTTCGCCGTGAACACGTTCAGCTTCGGGGCAGCGGCTAGAGCAACTTGCGAAATGATCTCCCCGTCCCCGCCACGCGGAGGACAGCGTTTCATCAATCGAAACGCGCCCCAGTCCAGAACAACACGGGCGGGCACCTGGTCGAGCAAACTGCTCTAGAATTCTGAAGCGACAACAGACAGGATCGTCAGAGACGCGACAGTCGGTTTCCGTCGGCACTTCATTCTTGCCCTCGTTGCGAAAAAGAAAAACATGGGGAAAAGCAGACGGCGGTCAGGGCTGGGAGGGGGACTTTGAATGTTCTTGTGACGGAAAGATGGTCTTCCAGTCGGTCTTCATGTCAACCACCGTCCAGCCATTCTGTTTCGCGGCATCGAGTGCATGATCCAGCTTGCCGACATGAGAATGCCGGTCATAAGCAAATTCCCGCGCCGCATCCGTATGGTGGACAATCAACCCCAGCCGGGCTCCCTGTCCGGCGGTCGTCCACTGCAGCATTTGCAGGTCACCGTCAGAATTTCCAAATGCGGCAATCGGACGCTTCCCGATGAACCGGTCAATCCCGACCGGTTTTCCAGGTCCGTCATCAACAAAGTCCACTTCGGGAAGTCTCACAATCACCGGAGTTCCCTGACGCAATTCGAATTGGGTTTTAATGGAACTGCCAATCACCTGATGCCTGTGAACACCATAAGTCGCGGAAACCCACGGGCGCATGAATTCAATCCCGCCCCCGGAAACGATGTAGGTCTGAAATTCGTTTGCTCGCAAGTACGTGAGCAATTCCAGCATCGGTTGATAGACACATTCCGGATAGGGGCGTCGCAACGTCGGATGTGTCGCGGTCGAAATCCAGTCTTGAACAATCTTCTCGAACTCGTCATTCGTCATCCCTGCATGGGTCGCCATCAACAACGAGACCAGCGCCTGCTCTCCACTCGCCAGAATGGAAGCAGTCTCTCCTTTCAGCACGGAAGCAAACGGTTCCTGATCTTTCCATTTCGGATGTTCCGGCGCGAGAGTCTTGATGCGGTCCAGCACGAAAAACATCTGCGAATAATTCGGCTGTTCAGTCCAGAGCGTTCCATCGTTATCAAACACGGCAATCCGGTCTTCGATCGGAACGAAGTCGGGAGAACTGTCTCGCGTCACACGATCCACAAACGTCAGCAGAGCCGCTTTCCTCGGACCGTCATTCCAGGATGGAAGCGGGTCGTTGGAAACGGGGGTCTGAGCAAATCCCTGCATCCCCGAAGAGACGAGTAGCAGGACGAGGGAACAGCAGAACGCCAGTGAGTGCTTCATAGGTCCAGCAATCTCAAAGAAGCTAATGGGAACGGATCGATGCAGAGATCTGGCAGATCAATCATGAGGTGTTCGCCCGACTGGAATTGCCGTCACGGGCATCTCCCGTTCAGACCGCTCAACAGGAGCGTCTCCCGAGAGATCCGGCGTCAGAATTGACGGTGATTCCCCAAGAGAAACGGAACATCCGGATTTTACCGGGCAGGTTCCCATCTCGACAGTGAATCGATGATTCGCCCCGAATTGAAGGGTCGTATCAATTAGGTCGTCCATGTCGACAAATCGCAGCATTCTCCTGCAGGAATCCGGGAATCTGCTCCGGACGCAAGTGTGGATGAACGACAGTGTGAGGAGGTCAGAGCATGGAAGAAGATCAGGCGGAGTGCCACTGGCCGGAACGGCCGGTCTTCCGCGGACAGGGCGCGAGTTGCCAGAGAGATCACGGATGACGATGTCGTTCCGCAATCAGAGATGTGTTGCTTTCGCATTCGCGGCGTTCCTGGCTGGAACCGTGGCGATCACTCCTGTCGCACTGGCAGACAAGATCACGGAAGTGCCGCTCGATCCTGTCATCTCCTCGGTGCTGGAATCGGATGAAGCGACCAGCTGGGTTGAACAGACGGGCTTCGGCAGTGAGGCCGTTCATGACACCGCTGATTGCCTGCCCACGTTCTCCGAATCATCAACGTCCAGGTCATGCTCGATCAGGGGCCATACCGTTGACGATCTGCTGACACGTCCTTCGCTGACTGACGGCCTTTTCGGATTGCAGGCTCCGCTGGCGGAAAGCGGAATCGGATACCAGGCGGCTCTGACCCAGTTCTATCAGGGAGTGGCCGCTGGAGGACAGGAACAGAAGTTTGTTTATGGCGGCAAAGTCGATCAGTTCCTGACCTTCGACAGCCAGAAACTCGGATTCTGGAAAGGTGGCTTCCTCAGTCTGCATGCGGAAACCCGTTATGGACTCGACTCCAATCGGGATGCGGTCGGGCTGGCGCCGGTCAACTCCAATCTGCTGTACCCGTCCGAGGAATCCGAAACATCGATGACGAGTCTGATCATCGGTCAATATCTCAGTGAAGAGTGGATGATCTCAGCGGGAACATTCAATCAGCTGGACCTGTTCGCTCAGATCTATCCCCAAACCGGCCGGGGAGTGGACGGCTTCATGAACATGTCGGCCCTGGTCCCGTTGTCATTGAGTCGACCGCTCAATCTCAGCATGCTGGGCGTCGGGGTCACCAAACTGAATGAAGGTCGTGTGCAGGGAGCACTGTCGGTCTTCAACACCGCGAACGCGGCCACGAACAGCAGCTTTGACGAGTTGTTCGAGAACGGCGCGATCATTCTCGGATACTACCGGATCTTCACAAACTTCGGCGATCTGCCCGGCTCGCATGCCCTGATGGGAGTGTACTCGTCGGGGACCTACACATCGGTCGATCCCACCACCTGGGTGATCCTCCCACCGATCGGCATCATCCCGGGACAGCAGACCGGTTCCTGGAGTCTGACGTATTTCTACGAGAAGACGCTGTGGATCGATTCCCACAATTCGCAACGACAGCTGGGCCTGCTCACGAGCTGGGGAATTTCAGATGGAAATCCCAGTCCAATTTCCTGGGCCGGGAATGTTGCCCTGCAAGGAGTCGGGCTGAATCCGCGCCGCCCCCAGGATGCCGTCGGGGTGAGTTACTTTCACACGGCACTCAGCAGTGACTTCCAGCGACTCGCCAGCCCGGTGATGAATCTTGGGGACATCAACGGCGTTGAACTCTATTACAACGCGGCCATCACTCCCTGGTTCCATCTGACTCCCGACCTGCAGATCATCACCCCGGCCGATCGCTCGCTGGAGACTGCCGTCGTGGTTGGACTGCGTGGAAAGATCACGCTGTAGCGGAAACCGTGACTTGCGGGCGTCTCCGATCGCCCCGAGTGCGTCTGGCCTGTGGAGTCTCTTTTCCCGCCTGATTGAAACGGCTTCCACGGTTCACATGCCGCCGGTTCGTTGCTCAGGATCCGGTCCCTGGCAATCCGCTGAACGTGGCATTTCGAATCGACTCATGGACGGCCTCCCCTCCCCCGCAGGTGACGGACGGGGATCTTTTTTCATAAAAACGGTCAAACATCAAAATTCATTGAACCGGAATGTCACTTGAACGGGATTAGTTTCAGGGAGATTTCCGTGACCTCATCGGATCCCCCGCCCCCCAGTGCAAGCGTCATGCATAAATCATTACCTCAAATCGACTTCTGCCAGGCGAGCGTGGAACCGTCACGAGAAACGGACTTTTTGCGTCAGCTTCAGAGTGCCTACCACGAACTCTACGCCACCGGTCTTGCCATCGTCGGAAACCGTTCTGATGCGGATGACATCATCCAGGAAACCTGTGTGGTGCTCTGGGAGAAATTCGATGAATTTGAACCAGGCACGCATTTCAAGAAGTGGGCATCTGCGGTCGTTCGAAATGTGGCCAAACGCTTTGCACAGAAGCGGCGTCGCCAGAATGGGTTCGGGCTGAGTGACCTGACGCTTCAACGGATCGCGCAGGGAAAAACCGGCGGCAACGAACTGTTCGAACTGCAGTGCGAGATTCTCAGAGAATGTCTGGGAAAACTTCCCGAGGCCGATCGCGAATTCCTGTTCGACTGCTATCGGCATTCCTCAACCTTGACCACCTACGCCCGGGAACAGGGGCGATCGGTCGAAACCATTTACACAAAATTGAAACGCCTGAGAAAACGCCTGGGAGATTGTCTCGCTCGTGGACTGGGACGAGGAGAATCATCATGAACCCCTCTCCCTCAACAGGTGAAGAAATCCGGTTGCTGGCCGACGCCATGTTCGACGGCAGCATCAACCCTGAACAGACTCAGCGTCTGGACAGCCTGCTGTTCAGTGATCTCGGTTGCCTGCAGGCATACCTGGAGCGCATGACGTTCCATTCGGAAGTGCTGAAGCAGGCGGAAGGGGCCACGGCGGAACAGGCCGCGATTGGCGTCATGCGGGATTTCTCGCGATCCATCCGCCTGCGCCGCCACCGGGAACGCGTTCGGCAATTCTGGATGTTCGGGGCACTGATCGTCGCGCTGCTGGTGATCGTTCCGGGAGGACTCTACTGGATGGGCGCATTCCGACCGGCTCCCTTGGGGATCGTCTCCGGGCTCTCGTCCAACCTGCAGAATCACGGCAGCCAGGTCGATCTGGGCCAGGTGGTTCGAATGGGAGAAACATTCACGATTACCGAAGGAATCGTCAGTCTTCAATTGCCACATGCTCTGGTCGATGTTCTGGGACCGGCGACGGTCCGGCTGGAGAGTTCAGAAAAACTGTCTCTGACCACCGGCAGGCTCTTTGCCAGAATTCTCACTCCAGCCAGCCAGCTCACGGTGACGACCCCGGACGTGGAGGTCGTCGATCTCGGGACGGAGTTTCTGGTCGAACATGGCCCGGACCGGGGAACCACCGTCAGCGTTCGTCAGGGACGGGTTCAGGCCACCCTGCGCGACTGGCGGGGACAACCGGCCAAGGTTCTCGAATTGACCGATCATCGTTCCGCGGAGTTTCACGCGGGGAATCAATCGGTGAAGGAAACGGAATTCCGTTCCCGGAATTTCCTGCCGGTGGATCGCAGTCGGGGAGGAATCCGCAGCATTGACGGTGCCCTGCGGATGGTGGTCCAGCCCCCTGCTGACCTCAGGAGCACTCAGACTCAGACCGAGAATCACATGCTGGTGATTCCGGAACTGCAAAACGTCATTCTGGAGCGGGAACTGGTTGTAGACAGTCTGGAAGGACCGGTCCGGATTCCCGCAGGGACGTCCGTCAGCAGTTATCTGGTTCATTATGACCCGCCTGATGGAGTGACCAAGGCTCCCCGGGGAGGGGTAAAATTCTTCGAGCCGGTCACTGCGGTCATCGTCCATTCGGAAGGACTTCAGGCAACGGACAATTTGTTCAGCCTGCCGGAAACGCAATTCGAGACAGCCCGGTACCGTGAGCTGGAACTCGATGAAGACGAAGTTCGTCTCTCAAAGGATCGCCAGACAGTCTCTTTTTACTGCGGAGTCAACCCCGGAGAACACCTGGATCAGGCCCGTATCCTCGTCATTTCGGAATCACAGCCCGTTTCCAGCAATCAATAGCGTTCGTGCTTTAATGCAATCTACATATCAGGAAATGTCCGATGTCCATTCACTCGATTCAAAGGCGGGGTTTTACGTTAATCGAACTCCTGGTCGTGATCGCGATCATTGCGATTCTGGTCGCATTGCTTCTTCCTGCGGTACAGCAGGCGCGGGAGGCGGCGAGGCGGTCGCAGTGCAAGAATAATCTCAAGCAACTCGGCCTGGCATTGCATAACTATCACGATGTCCACGGAGTATTTCCGCCGGGAGGGGTGACAACTCGTTCTGGAGACTTCGTGACAAACTGCATCATGGGGGGAGTTGACGCGGATGCCAGGGCCCCCTGGACGGTTTTGACGCTTCCATTCATGGACAATTCCACGCTTTACAGCGAATTCGACATGAACAGCCGCTTTTACTACCAGGCGACAGAGACGGAAGCAGCGGCGTTCACAGGCAATGGAAAATTACAATGGACTCCGAACTCCAGATTCCAATGCCCGTCTGATCCTAATGGAAGCCTGGGACAACCGAACTGCAACTATTATGGAATTAGTGGTGGCGGAAGCGTCTCTACGGGAACAGTAGGAGCCTACCAGTCTAGTTGCCGATGCTGTCTTTCCAATTCCGGTCCTTCTCGCATGTTATATTATAGTGGAATATTTTCTAATAATTCACGAGTCAAAATCAGAGATATCACAGACGGGACGAGCAATACATTTCTCCTCGGGGAGACACGATATCATCCATTAATAAGAGGAGGAACAACAGGCGGTAGCAGCTGGGCATCCGGAATGCGAACGAATTCAACTGCGGGACTACCTGCGGCCTTTGCCGCAACCGTTAAACAGATCAATGGTTCGACGAAAAATGCCGGTGCGGTGAGCACTCACGATGAATATACGGTGATGTTTGGGAGTTACCATACAGGAGGCGCGCATTTTACATTGACAGACGGTTCTGCAAAATTCGTCAGTGAAAACATCGACATCAACACTTATCGTTCACTGGGAATTCGAGATGATGGACTCCCATTAGGTGGATTGCCATGACAGGCAATGTCGGTAAATCGACACGAAATCTTCCCCATTCGGCGATTGCCAAATGAGGATTGGCTTCTCAACTGAACCTGCTTCTAGTGCCTGGAATTCTTGTGATGCGATCAAAGTATAGTGCGGGGATAAGCGTTGCGATGTTCATCCTGGCAGGATGCTCGGCGGATCCCTCTGAACAACGATACGCCATTTCCGGAAACGTCTCTTATCGGGGCAAGGCGGTCCCTCATGGTGAAGTCGCTTTTGAGCCTGACCCCACAAAAGGGGAAACAGGCCGAGTCTCCATGTCTCCCATTGTAGATGGAAAATATGAGATTCCAGCACAATACGGCGTCAGACCCGCAGCCTATGTCATGCACGTGACAGGGTACTTCAAAAATGAGTCCACGGAAGGGGGGCAGGTCGATGGACAATACAAGGAATTGTTTCCGCTCTTCACAAAGGATCTGACTTTTTCCGCCGGAAATACGACGCTCAACATTGAAGTCCCGGAACCGGCGAAATGACCGCTGTGGAGACGACGAGCGGCCGAAGTTCGTAAACGGTTGAGAAGTCTTTACAGAGATCATAATGAAACAATTCTACTTATTATTCATGGTCCTGCTGTCGCAGCTTGCCGTCCCGTTATCACTGGCAGCTGAAACGGACGTTCCGACGCGCGAACAGTTCCATCTCTATCTGCTGATCGGCCAGTCGAATATGGCTGGGCGTGGCCCGCTGGAAAACCCGCCTCCGGCGGTGCCGTCGCGCGTCTTGAAACTCGATCAGGACAACAACTGGGTTCCGGCCGTTGAGCCGCTTCATTTTGATAACCCCAAAATTGTCGGAGCAGGACTCGGGCTGAGTTTTGCTGAGTCGATGGCGGAAACGAATCCAGAGGTCACCATCGGGTTGATTCCGTGTGCAGTCGGAGGAACCCAGTTGTCCCGCTGGCAAAAAGGGGGCGATCTTTATCAGCAGGCTGTGGTACGAGCCAGGCAGGGAATGAAACGGGGAACACTCAAGGGAATTCTCTGGCATCAGGGAGAACAGGATGCTGTCGACTTGCAATTGTCGGAATCGTATGCAGGTCGCCTCGGTGAAATGGTCCGGGATTTGAGGGCGGAATTGAATGCTCCCACCGTTCCATTTGTCGCGGGAGAACTTGGAGAGTTCCTCACAGGCATGTCTCGGGGGAAACCGACTTATCCTCGAAAAATCAACGAACAGATTCATCTGGCGGCGCAGTCCATTTCTCATTCTGCTGTCGTTTCGTCATCTGGCCTGAAGTCCAAAGAAGACCTCGTCCATTTCGACACTCCGGCACTCCGGGAGTTCGGGCGGCGTTATGCAACTGCCATGAAACAATTACAGGGAGCATCCGGACTCAGAATTGCAACATTTCATGTGGACGCCACTCCGCCGATTGGAAGCCCCGTTGCGTATGCCAAGGCCCGGAAGATTGAAGATCCCCTCTCCGCACGGGGCATTGTGATTTTGGGAGCGAATCAGCCGGTGGTGTTGTGCGCGGTGGACTGGATCGGGATCGGGAATTCGGGGCACACCCTCTTTCGCGAAAAGCTGGCGGCCGCAGCGGGGACCACGCCTGATCGCGTGGCAGTCCATGTTCTGCATCAACACGACGGTCCCCGATGTGATTTTCGTGCGGAAGAAATTCTCGAAGAATCAGGGCTCGGCGGAACACGGCTGGATTCCCCGTTTTGCCGTCATGTGATTGAACGTGCCGCGGATGCCGTTCGAAAAGCCATTCTTCAGGCACAACCGGTGACCCATCTGGGAATCGGTCGAGCGAATGTGGAGAAAGTCGCTTCGAACCGGCGCGTCCTTGGACCGGATGGCAAAGTCAAGATTGTTCGTTTCAGTTCGTCCAAAGACCCGGCGGCTCAGGCCGCTCCGGAAGGAGTCATTGATCCCGAATTAAAGCTCATCAGCTTCTGGAACAACGAGGTGCCTCTGGTTTCACTCACGTATTATGCAACACATCCCCAAAGTTATTACGGAAAAGGGGACGTGACTGCGGAATTCGTCGGGCTGGCCAGAGCACGTCGGGAAGCGGCTTTGCCGGGTGTGGCCCATCTCCACTTCAATGGGGCCAGCGGAAATGTCGCTGCCGGGAAATATAATGACGGTTCACCACAAATGCGGATCACTTTAACGGACCGCATGGAAGACGGCATGAAACGGGCCTGGAACGCGACGGTCAAACAACCGGTGACAGCAGACGCGATGGAATGGCGTTCCCTGACGGTGAATCTTCCCGTCTCAAAAAATCTGAATGCCGAGAAGTTCCAGAACCTCCTCAGGGAGCGCCATCCCACGCTGAACGCATCTGCGGCATCGAAACTGGCATGGCTCGAACGGAATTCAGGGGAAGGCGTGCCGACCGAACTGAGTCGCCTGAAGATCGGGGACGTTGTCCTCCTGCAAATGCCTGGAGAATTGTTCGTGGAATATCAACTCGCCGCACAACAGATGCGACCGGACAAAACGGTCTGCGTGGCGGCCTATGGAGATTACGGACCAGGTTATATCGGAACGGAGATCGCCTATTCACAGGGAGGGTATGAAACGGGCGATATGAGTTCGAATGTCTCCCCGGAAGTCGAAAGAATTCTTCTGGACGGGATGCGGGAGTTGTTGAAATAGGGGAGTTCCCCCCCCGCAGTCTGTTGAAGAACGGCTTCCCGGTGAGGCGGCGGATGTTTTGTTGAGTTCAAGGAGTTCAAACCGCAGGCAAATCCTCAGATTTGTCGAGGTTTGACGACGCAGAAATCGGCAAAACAGACCCGCCGCAACGGAATTCGAGTTCTTCAACGGGCTGCCAGCCCCTCTCCCCGCTGGAAGGCTCACCCAAAACGAGAACCGTTCGGCGCAGAGAGGGGGAATTTCGAACTGCCAACTCAGTGTCGAACGGAACTGGCCGACTACCAGCCGAGAGACATATTGGTTTCGATCATCTTCTGCGCATCGTGCAGATCGGAACCGGTTTCATGCATGTAGAGACGAATGGCATGAACCTTATCTCCTGACGCCTTCGCGAGACATTCCCGCGCCGTATCACAGGGAGCCGCGACCGTCTCCAGCCCGAGCAGCCGCTTGGAAATCACCCAGACGTCGCGCGGTCGTTTCGTGACCCGGGTGATCTCCTCTTCCGGGTAATGTTCATGAGCGAACTTCCGGGCATCTTCACTGCTTTCTGCCCAGCCGATCATGATGTGTGCGGTGGTCTCAATTTCGAACAGCGGCATTTTCCAGTCTCCAACGCAGCAAAACGAGCACCAGTGAAGTGACCTGCATTTCAGTACACTCCATTGTGCCTGCCGTTGCGGCCATGAAAAGTCATTTCAAAAGAATTTCGGGAGGAACCTGAGAAAATCAAAAAATCCGAGGCGATCGATCGGACAGCCTCAAAGAGATGGAATCGGTCTCTGATCCTGAAACAGGTTCATCGCCCCGACACTGCTGGCCGGATGTCGGTTCGCCTGCCGGTCCCTGCGAACTGGCCTGACAGAACGTCCTGATCAAAAACATCCTGATCAAGCAGTCCAGGCGCGTCGCATCATGCCTGACACCGGACTTCGCCGAAACGCTCGTTGACAGCCCGCCAGATTTTTCGGTTTCAGGCAACAATTCATCAATCTCCAGAACCGGCTGTAAGCGATGAATCGTTTTGACCGAATGTAGAACGGCCGATGGAGCACGTACTGACTCAGTGATCAAAAATGCACCAGCATCATTGCGAAGAAATTCCAGGCGTTTTAGGATCAGGCTGGTAAGCAGTCCGCAGCAGAGACAGGTCCGTCAACGGTCGACCTGCTTTGACGGCTTCAAAGTGAACACCGTTCACTGAGCAGCGAATCAATCGTCATTGGGGCAACGAACATGTCTCACGTGTCAGTCTTCACTGATCACAAGACCGCCCCTGTCCCATCCGCTGCCAGACTGCCGTTTCGTAAGACTGCCATTTCGTAAGAATGTTGTCTCAGTCTCTGAGATCCGTCTCTGAGACCTGTGCTCTCCCCGGATCACTGCCTGTCATCGAGAGGTGGATTGATGGACTCGCTCCGCTGGCTTCTGGTTCCAGTGTTCTGTTTGGTCCTGTGCTCACATGGGGCGACGCATGCTGCAGACCCGGCAGATGCCGCTCTGCAGACGGCCATCGAAAATTCGGCTCAACGATTTTCAGAGGCCTTTGAAAAACGGGATGCCGGCGCCATTGCAGAACTGTTCACTCCCGAAGGGGAATTCATCGATCTTTCCGGCCTGGTCTTTCACGGACGTGCGGCGATTGCCGCGGAGTATGCAGCCTCCTTTCAGGCACTTCCGGCCGGGAAGCTGACATTCAATCTGTTGTCTGTCCGTCCGGTGGCTGCCGGTCTGATCATTGAAGAAGGAATTGCGAGTTTCTCCCCCCGAGAAGGAGAATCGGTCACCCGGACACATTATACCGCCACACATCTTCAACAGCCGGATCAAAGCTGGAAACTGGCGAGCGTGCGTGAACTGGAAGCGGCTCCTCAGTCGCCGCACGAAAAACTGCAGGAACTGGCCTGGCTCGTTGGCGCCTGGCACGAAGACGTGAATGGAACCCAGATTGCCACTGAATGGAAATGGGCCGAAGGGGGAAACTATCTCGTCAGCCAGTTCACGATTCAGGTCAGCCCGGATCGGCGTCTCTCTGGAACACACCGGATTGGCTGGGATCCTGTCCGTCGCAGTTTCCGTTCCTGGGTCTTTGACGTTGGGGGGTCGTTTGCGGAAGGGAGCTGGTCACAGAATCCGGACGGCAGCTGGTCGATCGCACTCAATGGAACCAGTCGTGACGGGGATCAGTCCTCGACACTGATGACCTATTCCGCAGATGGAGCCAATGCCATTCATGTCACCCAGGAACGGGTTCAACGCGGAGGAGAACTGCTGCCTCCCCTGTCGCATCGAATCGTCCGTCAGCCTCCCGGTCCCCAGGCGCCTGTGAAGCCGGGAACTGCCAGGTAATCGTCCGGTCATCGTCATCCTTCCGCCTCAACAGTTTTTCGAGGAGACGGAGGGGCCCGCTTCCGCCTTGTCGTCACATTGTTCTGTCTCGATCGCGAACACGTCGCATTCTGGTGAATCAAGGATTTTTGTCATGCCGCGAACTCCCTGGCGCACATTGTTGATGGCAACGCTCAGTGTCTCTCTGGTGAGCGGTCCCGCCTGGTCACGTGGATTCGGTGGCGGTGGAGGCTTTGGCGGAGGAGGCGGATTCCACGGGGGTGGGGGTGGTGGATTTGGCGGCGGCGGCTTTGGTGGAGGGGATGGCTTCCACGGTGGCGGGGGGAATTTTGGAGGAGGGAACTTCGGCGGGGGTGGAAATTTTGGCGGGGGAAGTCGCCCGAGCGGCGGATTTCAAGGTGGCGGATTCTCCGGAAGCGGGTTCCGTCCTTCCATGCCCTCTGACTCCGGATTCAATCGCCCGAATCAAGGAGGCTTTGGATCCGGCGGCGGAAACTTCGGAGGAGGCCAGAGTCGTCCTGACGTGATCCATCGCCCCGACTTTGGCGGTCAGGGAGGCTCAGGGAATAATTTCGGACTCGGAGATCGTCCACAAATTCGCCCGGATGGAGGAATCACCCGCCCGGATCTCTCTCCAGGAAACCGCCCCAATCTCCCGGGGAGCGGAGATTTTCGACCAGAAGGAAATCGCCCGAATTTCCCCGGACCTGGTGGTGATCAACCCGCCGGGGGTGGAGGAAACCGCTTCCCGGGTCTCGGCCCGGCCGCGAATCGTCCCGGAGAAGGGGGAGCACAAAATCGCTTTCCCGGAATGCGTCCCGGAGCCGATGGCAGCGGAACCGCCAGACCGGGCACTCGCCCTGGAGAAGTCGGTTCCGGTCAGTGGCATCAGGACATGGCCAACCGGTTTGATGACGTACAGAATCACTGGGGGGAACCGGGCTGGAATCATCAGCAATGGACCGGCCCGAATGGAACGGATGTCAATCACTTCGGCTACTGGGGCCCGAATGGATATTGGGGACATACCGGAGTCTGGGGAGCGAACGGCGGCTATTGGGGGCACACCGGCGGAGTGGGGCCAAACGGAGCCTTCGGGCACACCGGATACTACGGCCCCGCCGGACATTGGTCTCGTGACTGGGGCTGGTACAACGGTTATGGTCCCTGCTGGGGACATGGCCGATGGAACTATCTCTGGGATGAATACCCCGCCGCACTGGCATTCGGCTGTACAATGTGGGGGTTGAATTCCGTCGCCTGGGCCATGGGCATCGGAACGTACTACAACCCGTATTACACAACACCTGTCTACGTCGACAGTCAGCCGGTGGTTTCCTATTCACAACCAATCGTTGGAGATCCGGCTTATGCGAATGCCGAGGCCGGGTCAGCAGACGATGGAAACAACAACGGGTCAGGCAATGACGACACACTGACTCAGACCGTCAGCGCCGCCCGCCAGGCATTTCACGATGAAGACTTCGAACAGGCGCTGAAACTGACCAATGAGGCCTTGAAACTGGCACCCCGGGACGCGGCGATCAACGAGTTTCGCAGCTTGTGCCTGTTCGCGCTGAAGCAGTATCAGGAATCTGCCGCAACGATTCACGCGGTACTCGCCGCGGGACCGGGCTGGGACTGGACAACGATGATCAGTCTCTATGGAAATCCAGACACGTACACGGACCAGTTGCGTCAGCTGGAACAGTTTGTCACCGACAAGCCCAATTCTGCTGCGGCCCGATTTCTGCTGGGATATCACTATCTCACACAGAATCACCAGGACGCCGCAGTGGATCAGTGGAAACAGGTGATTGAACTGCAGCCGAACGACAAACTGACTGCTGACCTCGTCAAGATGTACAGCGCACCGGCAGAGTCGACCGCGGAATCAACGCAACCGGCGCCCGATCTTGAGAAGCCTGCGTATCCCATGGAAAAGCTGTATGGGGACTGGACCGCACAGGGGACGAACGGCCAGTTCTCCCTGTCACTGAAGGACAACAATTCCTTCACCTGGACGTTTACCCGTGATGGACAACCCCAGTCGGTCACCGGCGAATACATCGTCCGCGGGCAGAATCTGGCCATGCAACCCAAGTCCGGCGGAACGATGGTCGGCACCATCACCTTGAAGAATGATCAGACCATGACATTTGCCCCGGTCGGTGACGCGGAAAAACTCACGTTCACCCACTGACCGATTTCGGCCGATGGTGTCACCGCGTGGCGTGCGATTCGGCGAATGAATGGTATTTCTCAACCTGCCACAGGGACGGGGAGAGTTCTCTCCCCCCCCTTGTCGACCCCTTGTCTTGTCGCCCCTTTGTCGACCCGCATGTATTGTCGATCTTGACGATTGACCGTCACGGGATGTGTCGCTGAGTGAAGAGGGGGCTATTCAACAGGCCCCTCTTCACCAGGTGACTTGTAGAACTGCGAGAGATCCAGACCGCCGCGCTGTTCCTGTTCCAGCAACGCGATCCGACCTTCCAGCCGCTGAAGACGCGCGTCGATCTGCGGAGGGATCTGGGAACTTGTCGTCGCCACTCGCGGACGCGGCACCGTCGGATACCCCAGCTGGCGCTGTAACGCGGCAAACAGATAGAGGGGATCTTTTCTGAGATTCGCCCGGGCGATTCTCCCAGCCTGACCGTCAAACAAAACCGGGGCCGAGGAGGTGAGTTCCGGATTATTCAGATGCTTTCGCTGATCGTCGAGATACTGCTGTGACTGGGAATACACCAGATCTGCGAAGTCCGTCGTGCCGAGTAACATCCGGATGCGCGTGATCCAGGCACTCCATTCTGGTGGGTAAGCCGGATCTTCGGCGATGGCTTTGATGCCGGTGTCATACCCGAGCTTGTTTCGAGCCAGGCATTCAAACTGAAAGATGAAGAGTGCGGCAGCGTTGACCGGAATTTGAGTGAGGAACTCTGCCTGGCGTTCGAGAATCCGCAGTGCGATCGAGAAATCGAGCCGGGCCGACTCTTCCTCTGATCGGGAGACAATGTAGGTCTGAAACGGCGTGAAGTAATGGGCGAGCCGGGCCATTCCCTGGCCGAGCTGTCCTTTCAGCTTCAACTCACCGGTCAGGAAGTCGATCGCCATCGGCAATCGGGTCGTCGCGAGAATCTCTTCCCGGATTCCGACCAGGACTTCCTGAATCGGAGTGGAGTCGGCCAGGCGTTCCCGCAGCGTGCGGAAAAAGTACGCCTGTTCGACGTACTCTTCCCGGCTGAGTGCCTGAGCGAGTGCCCGACTGAGTGACTGCCCGGCCATCTCTGCATGGTCCCGTGTTGCACTGTTCCTGTTGACTGCACTGGCCCTGCTGACGGCACTGGCCGTTCACGCCGCACGACGAAACCGCACCGCACGATCAGAGCAGTGGAGCGGGTTCTGGAATGAGCAGGAAGGGGAACACGCGCAACGGACGCCCCGGTTCCAGAGACGTCGGATAGGCGAGTTGAGCCGCCCGATCCGCCGCGAACTGCAGGAGCGTAAAGCTGAGTCCGCAGAACCGATCCTGGTCTGATTCCGCAGCGACATCCGCGAAGACCTCACCGGCACTGGCCGCGTGACGGCGGACACCGTGAATGCTTTCCTCCCGGACTTTGATTCCCGCGGCTCCCATTTTCACGAGCCCCTTCACAAACAATCCGCAGAGTGTATCGGCGCCGGTCGCCCGCAGCAGACGTTCCCATTCATCATGAGCTTCCCAGTAGAAACCCATGTTGAAGTAATCCAGAGCCATCAGGTAGCTCCGGTTTTCCGCCCACTGACTTTCTTTGAGACCTTTGGGATTCTGCGGGCGTTTGTTGTAACTGTGCCCGCGCGGATCACGATAGGGATGCGGAGTTCCGGACCCGGGGATGTGGGTGTAGCGGGGAAGTTCTGTCGCGGGAAGCAGGCGGACGAAGCGGGCCCCGGTATAGACCTCGGGCATCGCAAGCTTGGTGTCTCCTGCTGGCTTTTTCGAGGAACGGTTGCCGGGATCCTTTTCCGCTTCCGCTTTCTTGCTGGCCATCTGCATTTTTTCCACTATTTCCAAAATTCGAATGGCTGATTGGATCGACCGACTCTCCAGGGGTCTGGAACAGGACGGCCGTTGGCTGTTCGACGTTCGTCAGAGTTCTGACGACAATCTTGATCTCGTCTTTCGCACCCTGCTCTGGCTGCAGCACAACGCTGACAGAGTCCTGCAGTGCGATTGAAGTGTCGGACACCCCGGACCCGGTGTGGTCGACAAATCACGTTGCGTACCATGCGCCGAGTTCATCGGGATTCATCACGTGGACACGGGGGCATCGGCGGACATCAAGCACCAGCACTTCTCTGGCATTTGATGAGAACCGCGTTTCTCCAGACCATCCTGAAAAAGCAAGACTTCAAAGCGATGCTTCTCAGGCTGTCGGGAAAACCGGGAGCCCGTCATGTCGATGTGACGCTCCACGATCCCTGCGAGAGACTTCGGGCAGGCCACGGCAGTCCGCCAGCAGTCAACACCGCCGACCGTCAGGTGTGTCCCGAGATCCTGAATCCGTCCAGTGGCTCCCAATCGCAATATCAGAGCGATCCGGCCGGCCCGACCGTGAAGCCAACTCATTTTTCACACGGCTATTAGATCAGACCGCGTCGGCACTGTGTAGACCGTTTTTTTGCTTTTCTTGAGGAATCGCGGACTCCCGGAGAAAGAAGGGGGTCGCTCCACCCAGTCACATCGTACCGATCCGGCCATCTTTATGGTTTACGGTCCATACGAAGGAGCGTCACACAAAATTCCCCTGAATTGAGTGAGAGAATCGATTCACAGGCTCCAATGTGATGCAACGACAGGTGTGATGCAGCGACAGGACCAGCATGCCAGAGCCGACATCATCCTTCCCCCCCCCGGAACACGCTCCTGCCGGGGAACGGATCCCTGACCTCGAGCCGTTTGCTCGATCCAGTCCCCGCCCGTGTTGTTTTGGACAGGGACGGGCATCGATGGAGGAAACGCGACACTCCGCGTGGCGGGGACGGGGAGATGATTTCGCACGTTGTTCTAAGGAGTCGTCAAAACTTCGGTGCGGCGAAAATCTTCGACCGGCACGAGAATGCGTGATCCGGTCACCCGATCCTGCAATCCAAGCAGATTTGCAGCGGGGACATCCGCACGATCCAGCTGATGATGGCTGGTGAGATTCTTCAAATACACTTCTGCCGTCACAATGCGACAGTCCGGAGACGACGCAAATTGTTCGCGGAGTTCGGCGAGAGTGGCCATGTTGATGGTCCGTACCGGCCTGGCCCCCCGGCTCCAAGTTGAGGGGGCACCGAAAAATCCAATCAGGGCGAAATCCATCAGCCCTGGACGTCATCACGATATGACTGCAATCTTGATGAAGGAATGATAAAGTGCCGGAGTCCGGTTTCCAAGGAAGATCCAGACGGATTCGGCCCTGAGCGTGTCACAGACACTGATTCTCAAAAGGGTTGCAACGCATTCACCGATCCAGATTCACGAACAAGCCCGTTTCTGGACTGAAGTTGCGAGCGATCAGGCGAATGGACAATTGCTGTAAGTTTCTCGTGTGACAATTTTACACAGGGCTCATTTTCATGACACATCCGTCGGGAGTTCAGTATCTGATCTTCGATGTCGAGGCCGTTGGAGACGGCGACCTCATCCACAAGGTCAAGTATCCGAAAGAGGAACTCACTCCGGCCCAGGCGCTGCGCCGTTTTCGGGATGAACTGACAGAGCAGACCGGAAAAGATGTCCTGCCCCCCACGTTCGTCCTGCCGATTTCCGTCGCCGTCGCAAAAGTGGCCGCCGACTTTCGACTGCTGGATCTCGTCGTCCTTGACGAACCGCTGTTTCGGCCACACATCATCACGCAGCATTTCTGGACCGGCTGGCGAATGTACGGGAAACCGACTCTCGTGACATTCAACGGCCGTGGCTACGATTTACCCGTTCTTGAACTGGCTGCCTTCCGTTACGGGCTCTCTCTGCCGGAATGGTTCAACTCAAATGCCCCGTCGTACGAACAGTCCCGGAACCGCTACAACCGGGTGGCCCACCTGGATCTGATGGATCTGTTCAGTAATTTTGGGGCGAGTCGAGTCACCGGGGGCCTGAACCTGCTGGCAAATCTGATCGGCAAGCCGGGAAAGACGAGTATTGACGGGTCCCAGGTGCAGGATCTCTACGATTCCGGCCAGGCAGGCTTCGTCAATGATTATTGCCGCTGCGATGTGCTGGATACCTATTTCGTCTTCCTGAGATCACGCGTCCTTCAGGGACAAATGACACTGGAACGGGAGCACGAACTGGTCGGCCTCGCCCGCAACTGGCTGGAAGAGCGTCGAACTCAGGTCGAGGCATTCAATCATTACCTGCAGGAATGGGGAGACTGGAATCCCCCCGGCGAACAGGATCATGCGGCCCCCTGACACGGAAAATCGTCCACCTGTCGAATTTCCTGCTCACCGGACCAAAGTCGTTTGTGACATGACGATTTCGAGGGAATCGGGCAGAATTGGATTGCGATTCGCTCTGCGGAGCGAGACAATACCCCTGTCGACTTTGATCTGATCTCACTTCATTCACTGCGGGATTTTCTGGTCCTGCAGATCCGGATGCAGGCGTGTCTGCTTACTTTCGCCGACGAAGTACGATTCATCTCCCGATTACATTGAGCGTCAGTCTCATGGCGCTGAATGTGACGTTGATGATCTGCTGGATCATCATTCTGGCAAAGGGGTCCTGGTGGACGACACTCGCCATCGGAGTGGTGGCCTTCACCATGATTCTCGCGGGGTTGTCCGTCTGGCTGGTTCTCACATTGAAAGAAATTGCACTCAACAATCGGCAGGCGAATTTCGTAGACAGTGTGACGCATGAACTGAAGTCTCCCATCGCCGCCTTGCAGCTCTACCTGGAAACACTGTCGTTACGTCATCTCAGTGATGCGAAAAGGGCGGAATTCCATGGAGTCATGGCCAATGAACTTCTGCGACTCGATAAACTGATTAACCAATTACTGGAAGTCGGACGACTGGACGCCATCGGTGAAAATGCCGATCCGCAGGATCTGGATCTGCAACCGCTGGTGGAACAGTTTGTCGATCAGGTGTGCATGCAATGGAATGTGACCCGTGACGACTGCTTTCAGCTCGACCTGCAACCCGTCACGATTCGGGCACAGAAAATCGTTCTCGACCTGATCCTGTCGAACCTCATTGAGAATGCGGTCAAGTATGCTGGTGATCCACCAGAGGTCAGGATACAACTCCGCAAGTACGGAAAAAACAAGGTTCAGTTAAGATTCACGAACAATGGTGACGGCGTCGCGCGTGAAGATCGGAAGAAGATTTTTCAGATTTTTTACCGCGGGGGGAGCGAGTTGGAACGGCGCCGGAAAGGGACCGGACTGGGATTGTACATCGTCCAGACGCTCGTCAGAAAAATGAAAGGACGCGTCCTGGTGTACGACCGGTTCGACGGAGAGTCAGGCTGTACTTTCGAACTGGAACTGCCGGGACGAGTTGAGTTTCTGACGGAACAACCAGAACGGGAAATCCTCGAAGTGTCGGGCCAGACCTGAACCAGACCTGAAAATGTCGTCCGGGGTCGCGGTCTCCTCCTTCGCTCACGGGATTCTGAGGGAATCCCTGAAATGAGGAGGAAGATGGCCTCACTGGACGCCTGATTCTTTATCGAAAATTATTGTTTGAATACTGTTTGCCGGAACCAATCAACGTCGGCAGGTGTTCAATCGAAGAACGATGTTTTTGTCGCGGACGGAGTGGAGGTTCCTCCATTTCAGTCTCTCTGTCACGCGAAGACCAAGGGCTCAGCGTTTTATGATCCGGTTACTGACTTTTATGACTTGTACGGCAGTTCTCATGACATTGCTTGTCATGTCACTGACCGAAGCCCCCATCCTGAACGAACTGTCCCGTCCCGGTGACGTCCCGGTGAATGTTCCGGTGGCCATGCTGTGCGCAGCCAGCAATCGCGAAGTCATCGAATCAATTGTCACCGACTATCGCCAGATCAGCGACGATCGGATCGAGCTGCAGTTCGGTCCATCTCAGACACTGGCATCCGGACTGGAAGTGACTGACAGCGGAGATCTCTTTCTGCCCGCTGATGAAAGCTACCTGCATGATCTGGTGCGGAAACGTATCGTTGTCGAAGTCATGCCGATTGCCAGGATGAAAGTTGTTCTCGCGGTAAAAAAAGGGAATCCACTGGGCATCAGCTGCCTGCAGGACCTGATGCGGAAGGAAATTCGACTGGTTCAGGCCAACCCCGATCTCGCAGCTGTCGGGAAGCTCACAAGAGATGCACTCAACGAACACGGCAAGTGGGAGGCACTGGCAGACGCGACGGACGCCTTTGTTTCAACCGTGACGGAAGCTGGAAACAGCCTGGCAATTGGAGCGGCGGATGCCGCGATCATTTATGATGTCGTCGCACACGGAAAGCCGGATTTCGAAATCATCGCGGTGGAAGAGCTCGACGACGTGTACGCCGATGTCAGTATCGGGGTGACGAAAGCCGGCAAGAAGAAGGAGCAGGTCCGGCAGTTCCTGCAATTCATCGCGGCGCCGGAGTGGGGACGCAAACGGTACAACCAGTTCGGATTTACCCCGTGTGAAGAATTCTACTGGAATGAGAGCGCCGGCCCGTGAGTTCGGGCCGGGATCACAGGCGAACATCTCGGCAGCAACGGCGGACCGTTTCGGAATCTCCACTCCCGACGGATCTCTCCCGGTCTGGACTGCTTCGGTCTGGACTGTTCCAACCGGGACTGGGTCGCGTGAGCGATGGGGTCTTTCACGGAATTTCGTGGGGACTGGGGGGGGCCTATGTCCTCTTTCTGGTTCTGCTGCTGACGGCTGATTTCTTCTTTACGTCTCCCCAGTTCGTCATTGCGGCGCTGCAGAAACCGGAGATTCAGGCATCCGTTCTGCTGACATTGAAAACCTGCACCCTGTCATCTCTGATCGCCCTGACGTTCGCTGTCCCGCTGGCCTACACGCTTTCCCGTTACCGGTTTCCCGGGCACGCGCTGATCGATACTCTGATTGATATTCCTCTGGTGCTGCCACCACTGGTGCTGGGGCTCAGCCTGCTCGTTCTGTTTCATTTTCCGATTCATGGCTGGAAGCTGGAAAGCTGGTTACGCGAATCGGCCGGGTTGCCGGTGACCTATCATGTCCCGGCCATTGTGCTGGCTCAGGCCACCCTGTCGACCGCGTTCGCAGTCCGGACATTGCGTGCAACATTTGACCGGATCGATCCCCGGGCTGAACAAGTTGCCAGAACGCTGGGTTGCACGCAGGTGCAGGCGTTTACGTTTGTCTGCCTGCCGCAGGCTCAGTCCGGAGTGTTCGCCGCGTTGATCGTGGCCTGGGCACGGGCGATGGGGGAGTTCGGACCGATTCTCGTCTTCGCCGGCTCCACCCGCATGAAGACCGAAGTTCTGTCAACTTCCGTTTATCTGGAACTCGGCATGGGGAGCCTGCAGGCGGCTGTTGCCATTTCACTGGTCATGGTCACGATTGCCGTTTCGATTCTGCTGTTACTCCGGATCCTGGGGAACTGGGGAGACACATGATTCAATTAATCGATGTGTCTGTCCATGCCGGGAAGTTTTCTCTCGAACATCTCACGATGGAGATCCCTGATGGCGCCTATGTGGTCTTGATGGGGGCCTCGGGATCGGGGAAGACGACATTGCTCGAAGCGATCTGCGGGCTGAAAACCATCCGGTCCGGTCAGTTGATTCTGAATGGCCGCGACGTCACACATCTCTCCCCGGCGGAACGGGGAATCGGGTATGTCCCGCAGGATCTCGCCCTGTTCCCGACCATGACTGTCCTGCAGCATCTGGAATTTGCACTCTCCCTGAGATGGTGGCCCCGTCAACAGAAACGTGAACGGGTGGCGGAACTGGCGCGACTGCTCCGGCTGGAATCACTGCTTTCCCGTCGTGTCACAGATCTGAGCGGCGGTGAATCACAGCGTGTCGCACTGGGACGTGCCCTCTCCTTCCACCCCCAGATTGTGCTGCTGGATGAGCCGCTCAGCGCACTGGATGAACAGACACGGTCCGAGATGCAGGCGGTCTTACGCGAGACACAGCAGGCATCCGGCATCACCTTTCTGCATGTCACACACCTGCGATCGGAAGCGGACGAGATGGCCGACCGTCTGGTGACGCTACAGCACGGTCAACTTCGTGTGCATTCCCCCTCCGCCACAGCGTCCGCTAAATCGGGATAGGGGGGGAGTAATCCCCCCCTCCCACACCACCGGGCATACGGGTCCGTACCACGGCGGTTCGGCTGGTTCAGTTGTTACACTGGGCCGTTGGAGTTCGTCGTCGCCGCGCGCGG